>Ga0163179_10000920_pt1 | contig 21012 bp, 27 predicted proteins | sample AtlANTMetagenome_FD_109643 | JGI IMG/M metagenome (GOLD analysis project Ga0163179, IMG submission 109643) | Marine eukaryotic phytoplankton communities from the Atlantic Ocean - Atlantic ANT 2 Metagenome | ecosystem: Environmental > Aquatic > Marine > Oceanic | place: North Atlantic Ocean...
ACTATTGCTCCTTACACCCCTTCTCTTAATGGGGTGTGGACTAGGAATGAACAATGGAGGAGGTGGATCCTTTGGATCTGGGTTCAATCCCACATTTCCTGGTGTAGCAGATGAATACACTTGTGAGTCAGCAGGTGAAAATGCAGCAGCATACTATGCTACTGGTGAACACCCCAACTTATCAGATTGTTAATGGGTATAAACATACCAAATATAACCACAAACACACCCCAGATACCAAACCTACAGGTTAATGGTACTGGGATTCGTTTTATTGGGAACAATGGTGTTAGAAATATATACGTACAACCAGTAAGATCAAAATATATTGCAGATATACGTCCGTGGATGAATACTCCACCAGCAACAGAACCAATTGAGGTACCTGTTACCACATTAATTGGTACACCTATAGTTAATGTGCCTGGTTGTGTTAAAGTTAACAAGGAGAACGCAAAGAATCCACGTAATAAAAATAATCAATTAGTAAATGATGATCCCAAACAGAATGTAGTTCTATGTGATGGTGGTATGCCCTACTATGAACCACCTAACTATGACTATAGGGAACTTAGTTGGCAGACAGTATACCAGAATCAGGATGAACCAGAAGGTGTAGATACAGGAGAGGTTGATGCACCTGATATAGATACACCTTCACCCCCTACCACACCCCCTACAACAGCGAAGGAAATAGAATGCCCTGAACCTAATGCACAGAGGATTGGAGACCTATCACAGAGTGGTAAGGAGCGAGTTAAAGGATATAAATTGAGTGTTGATAAAAAAATATGCATAAAAGAATGGGAGGATGTTCCTTTCGTGGACGCATACCTCCCTAGTGCTTCTGTTGTAACTACTACGGCTGGGATTGCTGCTGTGGCGACGACATCTGCCCTACTTGCCAAACCCCTAGCTGACTTGCTCCTGAAGGTGATAAAGCCTGCGGTGAAGAAAGCGATTGCGAAAGTTCAGAAGATGATTGGGAAGACCCCTCGGAAACCGACTCTTCAAGAGAAGAGGACTGATCAGTATCGAGAGAAGAAGGGTTTACTTCCCTTGAAGAAGGGTCGTTAAATTTAACTTCTGGTAAGTCATGTGTATGTGGCAATAACTTACCACCTGGTGTTGTTACTACAACATCAGCACAAACACTATGATAAGGAGAGGCAGGGTGGAAAAATATACCCTGTTTTTTTAATTCTCCACAATTTTTTAATCTTGCGATCTCAAAGTCTAACCGCTTGTTAGATATCAATTGAGTTTGCATTTCTATTTGTGCTGCAGCAGCCTGATGGCATTGCTTAACTAACTTCCTGTTCAATGGTATTGATAGAGTAGCAGATAGACCAGCATTAAATGACTGGTTAGCACTCATATCAGTTCTTATTGGTTTCATCCATGTAGGTGTCATGGTACCACCACTACCTACTACATCAGGTACACCGTCAGGACCATCTACATCTATTTCTACCTGTATATCATCTCCATCTTCAAACCATCTACTACCATCTGCTTTTGTTCTGGTGTCATACCAGTCTTCCCAAGGATAGTTCTTAACTGTTACTGTCTGCTTTGAAGTACGACCAGACAGATCAGTCATATTATATTGTGGTTCATTATAAAAATCGACCCAAGGATCCTTTCTTGAATCAGCAAACTGAACATATGGTGTGAGGTTAAATGTACTACCTTGACACTGTACACCACCACCATAAGTATTAGTTATGTATGGACCTTGTAAAACTTGTATTGCCTGGTTCGTGACTGAGCCCGAACTATTAGCGATAGGATTAGCAGTAGCACTTACACCACCTACTCCTTCTGCTAATGCTTTAATTGGTAGTAAAGAATTAAGTACAAGACCCGTTGCTATTACTGGGTAAACGTACTTGTTGTGTCTGTTACGCTTTTTATTGCTGTCACTCTTTGTATTATTGTTTGGTTCGTCATACCTGGTCCGCTGTATGTCTGACTGAATTGAAATGCGTCGCCTGGCGTTGTTATTGTGAACGCTGGTTGACCCGATAGATCTAATGAGTCGAACGAACTTGTTACGGTACCAGTTATTGTGGTTCCGTTTGATGCTGTTGTTGCTGTTCCTGGTGTCACCGTCACGGTTGATGTGTTCACGTTGGGGTTGAGTGCTTGTCCATCGTTGGATATGCCTACCCCACTGACTGTGTATTCCCATCCTGTCCTATAATCAATTGAATTTATCGTCTCCGTTACTGTAGATTCAGTCTCAGTATGACTCGTCATCGAGCCCTGCTGAAAGTTGGGGACCACTGGTACCGCTTGGGTTTCAGTGGCACATCCTAACAGTAACAAAAAAGGTATAATCTTCCTCATTGTTATATATCATCCTAATTTATGGTCAATTCTGATACAAATTGTCCCGTAGCCGAAGTACCAGCTCCACCTGCTGTTAAAGCCATGGCACCAGCAGTACTAATGGTTCCAGCTAATGATCCAGCGGATCCAGGTGCGGTTGAAATGGTAGTTGAGTATCCATTTACATCACCTACATCAGCAGCAGTAGTTACGATAGCGTCGCCAGTTGTTATATTCTGTGTATATGAATATGAATTACCTTGAGTAGTCTGTACTGCATCAGGTAGAGCAAAGGTTGCAACACCTGCTGTACTAATAGCAGATATACCACCTAGATCACTCGCTGCACTACCACCTGACGGTGTAATAGTTGTTGTAACACCATTACCTGATGTACTATATGTATTTCCAATTCTCTGGACTTGGGTATATCCAGCGTCAACATTCAGTTGGGTTGAAGAAGTCAACCTATGAGTAATGTCAGCTCTTGCCGCAGTACTACTCATCAAAATCATTCCAAAAAGCATTAATGCTTTTTTCATAGGATTATCCCTAAGTAGAAGTACTTCTATTTAGCGATTAATAAATGTAACTTCGGATACCACTACTGACGGTGTTTGACACCTGTGTTATAAATATATGTGGTTGCCTTCGGGGACCACACATAACAAACTCGCTTTATAAGGAGAACTAAATGACTTCACTAACTAAGTGGAATGCGTCTGATTTAGATCGCATGTTCGATACAATTTCAAAGTATAGTGTAGGGTACGAACCCATGCTAAGCCGTCTCTATCAACACACAGAGGCAGCAACATACCCACCATACAATATCGTCAAAGAATCAAATGAGAAATGGCGTGTTGAAATGGCACTAGCAGGTTGGAAGAAAGAAGATTTCGAAGTAACGACAGAAACAAATATTCTAACTATCAAGTCCGTTGATGGACATCCAGAAGATAATAGTGTAGACTATGCCCATAGAGGAGTAGCAGCACGACAATTCAATAGATCATTCAATCTATCTGATGATGTCGAGGTTGGTGACGTTCGCTATGACAATGGATTACTAACCATTGATCTTGAAAAAGTGATCCCAGATCATCAGAAGAGGAAAATCTATGAAATTACTTAACACTCCTTTCACTGTGATAAAGAAAGCTATCGCAGATATTAAAAGAAAGAAAAAACCAAATGAGAAAAGCAGGTGATGTGATGATGCACCCATTGTGGTGCATGCCAGTGATGTTATTGCTTACAACCTCTACCATACAAATTATGCACACTGTTACACATTGGCATATGCAAATCGATGCTGATGCCTATTGTAGAAACAATGCTGAGTGGGTGGAGAGCAATACAACTGATGATTATTGACCTATATAATACAACAACTGAAGAGACCTCGTGCGGGTCTCTTTTTATTTGGAGTTCTTTATGAACATGTATGTTAATCTGTGTCCTAAGTACACAGAAAACTCGGAGACTTTAACGGTTGACGTGCCAACTGAATATATGGATGAGTTAACGCAATTGGTTCACACCCTTGCTGATGAAAAGAATATCACGAGTCGTAAAGCATTCGGTGATATTGTGTATAGTACTTTTAATTATCTAATGGAGAAAGATTATGACCGTAAAAATCGTAAGAATGACAAACGGAGAGGACGTAATCGCTGATCTCAAAGAGATCCGTAAAGATGAGGAAACTCCTGGTGCTGTTGCTTACGTATTTGAGAAACCATATACGGTTCAAATTATAGACAACACTGAATCTCAAATGTTATTTGAGGAACCAGGTGATACCACCACCCCTAGTCCAAAGAAGATTAATGATCTTGAGTTAAGGTTTTATCCTTATGCTCCTTTGGCAAAGAATGATTCAGTCATCGCTGCTGTGCAGCATGTATCTGTGATCTACGATCCACACCCTAGTGTGTTGGAAAAATATATTGAATTAGTTAAAGCAATGGAGGAACCTGATGGAAAACTTGAAGTTGATCATACTCACCAACCAGAGAACGTACCTAGTGGGGAAACTACAGGAGTTGGATGAGGAACCATCTATCCTTTTGGAAGATGTTTTTGCTGTTGATGTTGACGGTCACTTAACTGCCTATCCTTTACATACAGATCAGAGATATTTGTTCTTGACAAGTGAGCAAGTTTTTACTATACTGGATCCGTCAACCGTAGTGGTGGACGAGTATAAAAAGATGATGACTGAATGAAGTTCTACACCAACGTCCTACTCTACGGTGACTCTATCCTCTATAGAGGGTATGATGGTGACAAGCAGGTGCAATATCGTGAACGTATACGTCCACAGTTGTATCTCGTTGCCAATGATCAAAGGAAGAAGTCTAAGTTCCGTACTCTGGATGGGCGTTATGCTCATCCTCAGTACTTTGACGGTGCTAGAGAAGCACGAGACTTCATTGAGAGATACAATGGTGTAGAAGGGTTAGAGGTACACGGTTACGAGAGGTTTGTATATCAGTGGATTTCTGAGAGCTTCCCTACGGAAGTTCAATTTGATATGACCAAGATGAATATCTTTACGATTGACATTGAGGTTGCATGTGAGAATGGTTTCCCTGATGTACAAGCATCCGCAGAGGAGATGTTGTGTATCACGATGAAAAACGTGATCACAAAGGAGACAATTACATGGGGTACTAGAGAGTTCGATACAGGTGACACTGAGTATCGTGTGTTCTGGTCTGAGCAGGAAATGCTTTTGGATTTCTTGACTTGGTGGACACAGAATACTCCAGATGTTATTACTGGATGGAACTGTAACCTCTATGACATACCATATATTTGTCGCAGGATGGAGCGTGTGTTGAGTGATAAACACGTGAGGTCATTGTCACCTTGGAACAAGGTTGACATGCGTGAGATTAAGATAAGAGGTAGAGACAATCTAGCGTATGATATTGCTGGTGTAACTATTCTGGACTACCTTGATTTGTATCAGAAATTTACTTATACAAATCAGGAGTCTTATCGTTTGGATCACATTGCTTATGTGGAACTAGGACAGAATAAGTTAGACCATTCACAGTTTGAAAACTTTAAAGATTTCTATACAAGTGATTGGCAACGATTCGTTGAGTACAATATACAGGATGTTAATCTCGTTGACCGTTTGGAAGACAAGATGAAGTTGATTGAATTGGCTTTGACTCTTGCATATGACGCTAAGGTAAACTTGAATGATGTGTACTCACAGGTTCGCATGTGGGATACTCTCATCTATAATGAGTTGAAGCAGAGGAGAATTGTTCCCCCGCCTAAAGTCAGTACAAAAAAGGATGACAAGTATGCTGGTGCATATGTAAAGGAACCTAAGCCAGGTGTGTACGATTGGGTAGTGAGTTTTGACCTCAACTCACTGTACCCTCATTTAATTATGCAATATAATATATCTCCTGAGACATTAGTTGATGAGAGATATTCTGGTGTATCTGTTGACAAGTTATTGGAACAGAAAGTTACACCTAACCCAGAGTATTGTCTGTGTGCTAATGGTGCACAGTACCGTAGAGATAAGGTTGGGTTCCTTCCTGAAATAATGCAGAGGATTTACGATGACCGCACGGTATATAAGAAGAAAATGCTCCAAGCGAAGCGGGACAATGAAGTTCAACCAAGTGCCGAACTACAAAGATCTATTAGTAGATTCAATAACATCCAGATGGCTCGAAAGATCCAGCTCAATTCGGCTTATGGTGCCATTGGAAACCAGTACTTTAGATATTACAACCTATCTAATGCTGAGGCGATTACTCTCAGTGGGCAGGTTAGCATCCGTTGGATTGAAAACAAAATGAACATGTACCTTAATAAGGTATTAAAAACAGAGGGTAAAGATTATGTGGTTGCTAGTGATACCGATTCCATTTATTTGCATATGGGTCCTATGGTTGAAGCTGTATTCAAGGAGCGAGAGACATGCGATAAGAGTGTTGTTAGGTTCCTTGAAAAGGTGTGTGATGTGGAACTTGAGAAGTATATCCAAAATTCTTATGAAGAACTGGCAACCTTTGTAAATGCATATGATCAGAAGATGATCATGAAGCGAGAGAACATCGCTAACAAAGGTATATGGACTGCTAAGAAGCGATACATCCTCAATGTTTGGAACAGTGAAGGTGTTCAGTACAAGGAACCTAAGTTAAAGATGATGGGTATTGAAGCAGTTAAGTCTTCTACACCTGGTTCTTGTCGCACTAAGATTAAGGAAGCGTTAGAGATAATGATGAGTGGTACGGAGGATGAGTTGCAAGAGTTTGTAACTGATTTCCGTAAGAAGTTTGAAGCAATGCCTTTCGAGGACATCGCATTCCCTAGAGGATGTAATAACATTGCTAAGAATAGTTCACCTCATTCAATCTATGGTAAGTCTTGTCCTATTCATGTACGTGGTTCATTACTTTATAACCATTACATGAAAAAGCATAAGTTAACACATAAATATCCTCTCATACAAGAGGGTGAGAAGATTAAATTCTTATATCTTAAGAAACCTAATCGTATTAATGAGAACGTTATCTCATTCTTCCAAACTTTACCAACGGAGTTTGGTCTTGACAAACAGGTGGACTATGAACTACAATTCAGCAAGAGTTTCCTTGAACCATTGAAGGTTATATTAGACACAATGGGATGGCACTCTGAACCACAAGCAACGTTGGAATTTCTATGGAGTTAAAATGGTAAGTAGTTTTTTCACAGATATTTCTAAGGAATTAGAAAATGATTATGCTGGTGTCGTCTCAGATGGTACTACTGGTGATGTCAGTAGTTTTATTGATAGTGGTAGTTACATTTTCAATGCTCTCCTTTCTGGTAGCATTTATGGAGGTCTACCATCTAACAAGATTACGGCTTTAGCAGGTGAATCTAGTACTGGTAAGACATTCTTTGCTCTTAGTATAGTTCGTTCTTTCTTAGAGCAGAACCCTGAAGGTGGAGTGTTCTACTTTGAATCTGAATCTGCTATTTCTAGACAGATGATAGAAGATCGTGGGATTGATCCTACTCGTGTCTATCTCGTACCTGTTACAACAGTTCAGGAGTTCCGTACTCAAGCACTGAAGGTTACAGATAAATATTTACAGCAGTCCGATTCAGATCGCAAACCTTGTTTGTTTATTCTTGATTCTCTTGGTATGCTCAGTACTACTAAAGAGATTGAGGATAGTGAAGCAGGTAAGGAAACACGTGATATGACTCGTGCTCAAGTTGTTAAGTCTATTTTCAGAGTCCTAACTCTTAAACTAGGTAAAGCAAACATTCCACTTATAGTTACAAATCACACATACGATGTTGTCGGCAGTTACATCCCTACTAAAGAAATGGGAGGCGGCTCTGGTCTCAAATATGCCGCGAGTACAATCATTTATCTCAGTAAAAAAAAGGAAAAGGATCAGAAAGAAGTTATTGGGAACCTTATCAAAGCTAAGAGTGCTAAATCGAGATTCGCAAAAGAACACGCAGAAATAACTACAAGGTTATACTACGATGAGAGAGGTCTGGACTCCTATTACGGACTACTTGAACTTGGTGAGAAGTACGAGGTATTTAAAAAGGTTGGGAATCGATACGAAATTGGAGAAGCGAAAGTTTATCCGAAGTCAGTGTATGAAAATCCTGAGAAATATTTCACACCAGAAGTAATGCAAGCACTAGATGAGTGTGCGAAGAAGGAGTTTAGCTATGGATCTTAAGCACTTCATACGTGTTTATGATAATGTTTTAGATGAAAATACTTGTAGGAATACCATCAAGCAATACCATGAAGAAGATGCAGAAGCATCCGAACGATGGGATCAGGATGGTAGACCTTCATTTAGCACGATGAATATAACTCTCGAAGCAGAGAGGAAAGAACATCAAGCGAAACAAGTATGGGTCAAGATACATAATGAGTTGTTACTTTCTATCAAATCATATTCCGAAAAGTATATGATGGAGGTAGGATGTAGAGAACATTGGCCACCTAAGAACACACTAGAACAAATTAGACTCAAACACTATGAAGCAAATAATCACGATAGATTCGATTATCACGTTGACGTGGGTGACCATGATTCTGCTCGTCGATTCCTCGTACTCTTCTTCTATCTCAACGATGTTGAGGAGGGTGGCGAAACGTATTTTAAGGACATAGACTTTACAGTTAAACCAAAAGCAGGTAGACTGTTAATCTTCCCACCTACGTGGATGTTTCCACATGCAGGAATGAAACCAGTCAGCAATGACAAATACATTATCGGCACTTACCTTCACTACACATGATCCAAGACATAATAATCAGCAAACTGATTAAGGAGGAGTCTTTTTCTAGAAAGGTATTGCCCTTTATTAAAGAAGAATACTTTGAAGATCTAACACATAAAGTTGTCTTCAGTGAGATAAGATCTTACATTGATAAATACGAAGGGCTGCCAGAATCCTCTGCCTTAAAAATTGAGATAGAGAAGAGAAAAGATGTTAACGAATCTACCTACACGGAGATTGTAAACCTTCTATCCTTGCTGGATGAGACTCAGTACAACCGAGAATGGTTATTAGACTCCACTGAGAAGTGGTGCAAAGAACGTGCGATCTATCTCGCTCTCATGGAGAGTATTAAGATTGCAGATGAACAAGACAAGACTAGAACCAAGGATGCTATCCCCTCTATTATGAGTGATGCCCTTGGTGTTTGTTTTGATGACCATATTGGACACGATTATTTAAAAGATGCACCAGACAGGTATGATTACTACCACCGTAAAGAAGAAAAGATCCCGTTCGACCTTGACTTTTTTAACAAGATTACAAAAGGTGGTATCCCTAATAAAACTCTCAACATCGCTCTTGCTGGTACAGGTGTCGGGAAAAGTTTATTCATGTGCCATTGCGCTGCAGCCAGTCTCCTGCAAGGGTTCAACGTTCTCTATATTACACTTGAAATGGCAGAGGAGAAGATTGCTGAACGAGTTGACGCAAACCTCCTAGACATACCAATTCAAACTTTAAGTGATCCTTTATTCACAAAGGATAAGTATCAACGTAAAGTAGATAGTCTTAGTAAGAAGACACAGGGTAAGTTAGTCATCAAAGAATACCCCACTGCATCAGCACATGTGGGTCACTTTAAAGCACTCTTAAATGAACTCTCATTAAAGAAAGGATTTAAACCACACATTATATTTGTAGACTATTTAAATATATGTGCATCATCCCGATACAAGGGAACTATTGTTAACTCTTACACATATGTTAAGGCGATTGCGGAAGAGCTTCGGGGTCTTGCTGGAGAATTTAACGTACCGATTGTTAGTGCTACTCAAACTACTCGTTCTGGTTATGGGAATAGTGATGTTGAGCTTACTGACACTTCAGAATCCTTTGGACTCCCTGCTACTGCTGATCTTATGTTCGCTCTCATATCTACTGAGGACATGGAACAGATAAATCAGATCATGGTCAAACAGTTAAAGAATAGATATAATGATCCTACAATGAATAAGAGATTTGTTATAGGTATTGACAGAACCAAAATGAGGTTGTATGATTGTGATCAGTCGCAGCAAAATTTAGTTGATGCTGGTCAAGACGAACAACCCGTTAAGAAACCATTTGCAGAACTGAAAGTATGAGTAATTCATTTATAGGGGCAGACGACCCTAATTTTAGTGATGATATGGCGAAGAAGGCTGAAGAGGCAAGTTCCAGATCTCGTGACAGGATAGATGGAATGACTGATGAAGCACAAGATATCGCAGATCATACCTATAAGAACGCTGAGGATGTTGCCAACGACCCTAGGGTCACTGCACATCAAGCAAAGAAAAAAATTAAAGAAAAGACCGCATCTAAAAGAAAGCAGACTACTAATAAGAAGTCTGATAAATTAGAGATAGATCTTGACAAGTACACTGCGTTTGTAGATAAGACTACATCAAGACATTCTCAAACAACTGCAGATTATAAAGAAAGAATCGAAGAGTTGGTTGCTCAAGGATGTAATCTTGCTCGTCTCGATACTGCTGCTTCAGGTTTAGTAGCAGAAGCAGGTGAGTTTATGGAGATTGTTAAGAAGATGAAGTTCCAAGGCAAAGAATATAACAATGCCAACAAGGAACATCTTCAAAAAGAACTAGGTGACATCATGTGGTATGTTGCGCAAGCAGGATTAGCATTAGATGTTAGACTAGATGAGGTAATCTACCTCAACACATTGAAACTTGCTGCTAGGTATCCTACTGGTGAGTTTACTGTTGAACATTCTGAACACCGAAAGGCAGGAGACATTTAATTGCATCTAATTTTTGGAGCGATTGCTATCTTATTAATAGTAGCAATCATCGTGGGTATAGTTTATTATGACCCTCATTAAAGTATGGAGAGTATGGAAGTATGCGTTGGGTTCGTTCTCTGATGAATCGACCAAGAGGTATGATAATCTTGTACTCCTTGTTCGATCTTTCATCTTTCTTACTTATCTCATTACTAATTGTTTTATTATTAGCGGAGTAATCCGTCACTGGAATTAACATGGCACTATCACAACAAGTAGAATACTCTCTCAGAGAGGCACAAGAAGCACTGAGGAATGCACTAGCATACTCAGCACGTACAGAGAAACCATATATCTCTAAGCATATCGCAGACTATCTTGCTAACATTGATAATCTGATAAACGTTACTGACCTGTTAGAAGCAGCAGATGACGCACTAGCAAATTCAGAGGGTTGACACCCTCTTTTTTTATGCTATACTATATTTGTTGAGTTGATCGCTCAACAAGAGAGTGACCGAATAACCCTGTTGGAAATAGGCGGGGTAAGGTATTGAGTTAGAGGTGGTGCTCGCTGTCAGGAATGACAGAACCCCGACCAAGGGAACTCAAGTTGTTATGTACTATTACTTGCTTTAGCAATTCCCATAGCATGAGGGTAAGAAGTATTCCCTCCTCTCACCTTAAATTTTTATTAAGACTATGCAACTTTATGTTGAGGAACCATAAAGACAACATAAAGAAAACAGCATATGTTAGGATATCATGATAATATAGATATAGTTAAGTAGACTTTTAAAAAGCACATGAGTGGAGACTGTAGAGTACAACCATTAAAGTTTTATTCAGATCACATTTCAGAAGCAAAAAGAATTCTTCTAGAGGAGTATTCTGATGGGTCATATGTAATTGAGCAGAACAATATGCTGTATCAATGCCGATGGCGAACAGGAAGTGTGATGCAGGAATAAATAGAGGGTAACAACCCTCTTTTTTAATGGCTAATAAGGGTAACCAATTTGAATGGGCAGCTATGCACTATGGTCTTGGACCTGTTGTGGGTAAGGAAACTGCTTTAGATTCCAAACAATTAACTACTTGGAATGAATCTGTACGTCAGATGCAGAGCATACCACAGGAGATTAAGACTGTTGCGCAGAATGTTATCCAAGGTTTAACACCAGACAATCTTAGTACAGCACAGTCATTTCACAAATCATTTAAGAAGTTGAGTGGTGGTACTGAACCAAAGACTGATATTATTTTCCTTAAAAATGGTACTAAGTATCGATGTAGTATGAAGTGGGGTGACTCATTTCAATTGACTAGTGCTGGTATCGATAAGAGTGTTACATTTTTTGAACAGGTCTTGAGAAAGACAGCATCAAAGTATGGTACAAAGACAGATACAGAAACCTTGGGGTTCCTTCAGGCAGTTATAGAACAGATCAATAACAAGTTTGAGAATAATACTGGTACCATAACTGCTGCTGAAGCAGATCGTTTGATGTCTGATGTAACTAGAGCAGGTGGACTTAACTATGAACTGCAATCTATCTTAGGAACCAGAAAGAATCCACAGGTAGGTGGGGTCTACGAGAAATTTAAGTATGAACTGACTAAGGAATGCTTGACAGGTGAACTTCAGTTTGGATCTGGTGATGATAAATGTGCCACACATATGTTCACTGAGTCTGGTGTCAAGCCAATAGATGACTCTGTTATACGACAGGTAATGTCAGTAGCGGGTGTACGTATTTCGAAAAAAGGACGTGGAAAAGCAGCAGGAGGTCTCCGCATGAATCAGATTACCATTCGGTACGAAGTGTGATATAATAAGAGCATGGCAAAGAACACTCACCTAGAACACCTCGAAGATGACATCTTCAACAACGGATACGCTGGAGCAAATAATGCTATAGGGTTTCTGGAATCACTTCGAGATATGTTAACCACTGGACATGGTGGTAACGACGTTAAGGTCACTACTAAATGGGATGGTGCTCCTGCTATAGTATGTGGTCGTCTTGAAGGAAGATTTTTCGTAGGTACCAAGTCAGTATTTAATAAGACCCAACCAAAGATATGTTTTGATGAAGAGTTTATTGATCTTCATTATCCTGGTGGTCTTAATAGTATTTTAAAGACATGTCTTAGAGAGTTATCAGCACTACCTATTGATGGGATACTCCAAGGAGATCTCCTTTACACTAAGAAACCACCCAAGGTTACGATGTGTGGTATAGCATGTTATAAGTTTAAACCTAATACAATTACATATTGTATAGAATCAGAGACAGAACTTGGAAGTAAGGTTGCTGCTAGTGACATTGGTATAGTATTTCACACGTCATATGATGGCATCCAAGGTAATGCATCCTTTGGTGTTGATGTATCAAGTCTACAAGGAGTACCAAAGATTGCAGTATTCTCTGCACAATTTACTAACGTCAGTGGTAGAGCAAATCTCACTACAGTGGAGAAGTCAAAGTTTAATGCAAGTATAGGTAAGGCTAGAAGAGAATTGAAGATAGGTCAGAACTTTTTAAATCTTATTGGTGGTGGTAAGAAATCATTTGAATTTGCTGCTCTCTTTAAGACATATTTTAATACTTTAATTAGAGCAGGTAGTATCCCCTCTAGTTCAACAACCCTACTAAAAGGATTTGTATCTTACATTTCTACTAAATATGATGCGGAGATTGCTAAGAAAAAGACGGAGAAATCACAAAAGGAATGGGAAGGTAGAAAAACAACAGCAGTTAAATACCTAAATACTAACAAGACTGTGATTTATTCTGCGCTTTCTGGTTATAATTCTTTGATAACTGCTAAACAGCAGATCATCAAAAGACTTAATAAGATAGAAGGTGTAGGTACATTTTTAGAGGATGGCGAAGGCTATCGTGTTACAGCACCCGAAGGGTTTGTAGCAATTAAGGATGGTAGTGCCCTTAAACTGGTCGATAGACTGGAATTTTCTAAGGCAAACTTTACTGTAGCGAAAGATTGGAGTTAATGAAGTTCGTACAATTCTTAAACGAAGCAACAAGTTCAGCAGATAAAAAGAAGGTAAAACCTTCTACTACTGGACAAAAGAAACCTGCTTCAAAATCTCAAGCACCAGAGGATAAACATGTTGCGATTACTTTTGGTAGGTTCAATCCTCCTCATGCTGGTCACGGCAAACTCCTCGACGCTGTTAAAGCACATGGTGGAGACTCAGGTAATTATCGAATCTATCCTAGCAGATCACAGGATCATAAAAAGAATCCCCTTTCAGCGCATGATAAGGTAGGACACATGCGTAAGATGTTTAAGGGACATAAGGATGCAATACAAAATAATGAATCACAGAGAAATGTATTTGATATACTACGTGATTTGAATGATGAAGGTCATGAACATGTGACTATGGTTGTGGGAGATGATAGGGTTAAAGAGTTTGAGAAGTTGTTAGGCAAATATAATGGATTACATTATGATTTCAAGAGTATTAATATCAAATCTGCTGGTGCTCGTAACCCAGACAGTGAGGATCCAATAGAAAAACTATCTGCATCCCAACAGAGAAAGCATGCACAAGGTGATGACCATGATAATTTCCATCTTGGTTCTGGATCTATGAGTAAGAAGGATAGTGCAGCATTAATGCAAGCGGTTAAGGCAGGGATGATTCCACCTGAAAAAGCGAAGAAGAAGAGTAAGAAAGGAGAGTCAGTACATGAGATGAAACTATGGGAGTATGCTCCTAAGTTAGATTTCGCAGAGTTTAGAGAGCACTATGTTCTTAATGAGATCTTCCAGATAGGAACGATAGTAGAACAAATGCACACAGGTGTACGAGGAACCATTGTACATCGTGGTCCTAACTATGCTGTCTTTAAAGATGACCAGTTCGGTGATGAATTCCGATGTTGGTTACAGGATATCCATGAGGTATCAGATGATTTAAGTGATCAATCTAATCATTCTGCTGACGATGGTAGTGGAAATGATTGGAAGGTTGGGACAGATAAGTATAGGGAAGCACTTCAATCCATGACACCTGGACAGGCAGTTATAAAGTTTTCAGAGTTTCAAAAGAACATAAATATTAAAAGACCAACTTCGAAAGTATAATTCATGACGAAAGATATTCGAGTTGCAGCAGCCCTTATGGGTTATAATTTTGCTGATCAACAAACAATTCTACGTCATATCAAAGAAGGTAATCCACCAGAGGGTAACCGTCTTAAGAAAGGATATGATGAAGCTAAACCTATACTTGATGAAGGGTATGGTGGATTTCCTGTTGAACGGGCAACTGTTGATAGGAACAAATCACAAGATCGTAATGTAGGTCGTGTTATTCAGACAGGCGGTACACAAGTACTAGTTACAGGTCGTAAGGCTGATGGTCGCTACACTGTTGTGAATAAAGATGGTACTAAGACTGCTAAGGATCCACAAGATCTTAATTTAGTAGTTAAAGAAAAGTTTGATCTCGATTCTTATTTTGATTGGGACTCTGAAGAGTTAGACCAATTATCATTTAAAGAATTAGAAGAGATCGCAGAGGAAGTTCTGGCAGAGATCGAAGAAGAAGGTCTACTGGCAGAAGCCTTAGAAGCAATTGATGATATTTGTCTTCTTAATGAAGCAACATCAAGGCATTCAGCATTCCCCAATGTTGCAGTGCAGAAACCTAAGAATGTAGATCTAGGTAAGGATAAGGGGGCAGAGGCACGTAAGAGATTACAGTCTAAGTCTAAACCTGAGTCTAAACCACAGGTCTCTCGTAAAGAGAAAGTGAAAGCAGCAGTTAAGTCTGCCGCTGCTACCGCAGGTCGTGCTGTAGGTAGTGCTGCTGGTAAAGCAGTAAATACTGGAGAGAAAGTTGGTAAGGCAGTTAAGTCTGGTGCTAGTAAAGCTGGCGGTGCTGTCAAGAAAGTTGCACGTGGTGCAGGTGAGGTAGCAGGTAGTGCTGCTGGTGGTTTTGCTGCTGGTTACGCTGCTGCTCGTAAAAAAACAGGAGACAGTAAGTCTTCTGGTTCAGGATCAACTACTTCAGGTAAACCAACTGGTGCTTCCGTTGTATCTAACAAGGGAGTTGCCACTAAAAAAGATAACAAACCTGGTCTTAGAGACAAGATTAAATCTGGTCTTAAAAAAGCAGTAGGTGGTGCGGCTCGCTCTATAAGTAGAGGTGCACGAGGTGTTGCTCGTAAGTTAGGCGAAACCCATAACTGGAGGGAACATGTCCAAGCCTGAAAAACAAACTGCTAACAATGGTAAGCACATGAAAAAATCATTGAAAGATGGTACATCTGTTATCGTTAATCCTAAAAAGGAAGAACTCATGCAAGAAAAACTAGATGCCGTAGGTCAAGAGGATTCTGATATTGACAACGACGGTAAAAAGAATGACAAGAATGATAAATATCTTCGCAACAGACGTAAAGTACGTGGTAAAGTAATCAAGATGCGTGAAGAAGCACTTGTTGAACTACGTAAGAAGTCTAAAAAGAAAACTGAGTCAACATGCGAAGAGGTTGAAACTGTAGAAGAAGTAGTTGCAGAAGAAGTAAAGCCTTCTAGCAATGAAGAACTGCAGAAAGCACAAGCAGAACTCAGAGAGAATTTAAAGATACGCATGATGCGTCAGATGACTGAGGATCATGACCGTAAATACCGTGGTGTCTTTGTAGAGGAGTAGGTATGAACCTAGTAGATTTTCAAGAAGACTACAATTCCGACAGCGAACGTGCTGCAAAGATCAAACGCTACGCTGCCGAGAAGGAATCAGCAAAGCGTAATAAGGTAGAGAAAAAGTATGGCAAAAAGTCCAAAACATATAAGGACTTCATTAGTGGCAAGGGTTTAAAGACTTCATCAACTAGATCAACTAAGGGTGTACGTGCTGTACACCAAGGACGTTGGGGTTATATGAAGGATAGAAAATTCTCACCAGATAAGTAGGGCTATATAGATCAGGTAATAATTTAAAACCATGATTAACTTTTTAATGCCTATCGCTATCAGCATCATTAACAAGGCTGTTGATAAAATACCAGAAGATCTGGACTCAGTTTTAAAAGATTTTGTAATTAAATTGCTTAAGAAAGCAGCAGCAAAGACAGAGAATAAACTCGACGACGAGCTTGTCGCTGCTGTCTCTAAAGCATTACTAGAGTCCTGATTTTATAAATAAATCATAGGAATACTAACAAACTGTCCAAGAGGAGATTACAATGTCTGTCGTAGGAAAAATTGACTCTGCTGCATTCAGCAATACTATTGGTGTCACGAATGGTGATGCAACAGTATCAAAGAACGCAGGAGATGCCGTAGTTGTAGGTGATGTGCTTGACATTAGTGGCGTAAGCTACATTGTTAAACAGGTAACTAGCACCACTGCAATAGAATTGCATAAGAATTATGCAGGTTCAACCGCAACCGTCGCTGCTGCTGCAGTGCTACGAAGAACTCCACCTAAAGCAGTTGCAGAATATGTAATTGTTGGTGGCGATAGTAATTCCTATGATTTAGTATTTGTAGACACAACTGAGGACAGCATTGCGTCGAACAAAACACGTGGTATTTCAGGTCCAGGTTGGTGGCAGTACCGTACATATGTAACACATAACGGTGACACCAAGCATAAAGCAGAATGTCTTGTTCCTCTTAAGGTTGCTGCTGGTACTTCTGGAGACTTTGGTGACGATACCCTCGCTGCTGATGTACTTGAGACAATCACAGTTGGTACACAACCTGCTAACTCCACTTCATCTTCTGGTGCTGGAACATTCGTTGCTGCATTTACAGTCGATCAGTCTGGTACTAAGCAGTACAAGTGGCAGAGACAGACAGCTACCGCTACTACTCGTTGGGTAGACATCGTTGGTGGTGCTAATGGTCTTGACACTGGTATCACATATGCAGACTTCACTACAGCAACACTTGCTTACAGTGGACTTGCTGGTGATACATTAGATGGTTACAAGTATCGCTGTGTGCTTAACACAAGCAAGGGTGCTGAAACTAAGAGAACAAACGGAGCTGCCACACTTACATTCGGTAGCTAAACTGAACCTTTTATATAATGTATTTTGATGAGTTAACAGAACACAATCATGTTCTCTTTGCAATAAAGCACTACGAAAACCCTCACTCGGTAACCGTAGATGACTTTATGGAAGATATGAAGAAGTTCAAATACCTTAAGAGATTATTCAAGAGGTATTTGAACTCTAATGTTCTTAGAACTAATTTAATATTAAATCATCTAATCATATTGTTTAATGTATTTGGTGAGGGTACCACACCTCTACTCATGTATAAACTTGAGAGAGAATACTGGTCTATCCTAAAGACATTTCTCATATATCTAAATCGTTACGACGGTTATGGTGTTCTTGAGGATGTTGATATTGACGATGATGTAAAAGATATCCTAAACGAATTGTGATTAACGAAGACGCACCAACAATGAGCGCAGGTACAGGAGGATTCAGTGGATCTTCTAATGCCAATGGTCCTGTGGCGGGTTTTGATCCTATGTTAGGTTCCAATAAGGAAAAGAAACCTAAACTGCAAAGAAGGAAACCGAAGAAGCGTAAGTATACAGTAAAGGAAGACGTTTATAGTAAAGAGAAAGACCAAAGTAAAAGTCATTACTTACCATATCTAATATGTTATGATGATGCACAGGAGTATGTGCTCTATGGTAAGTCAGAAGCAGAAATTAAAGTACAGTTGAGAAAGATATACAGACCTGAAAATTATGCTAAGATATATGTTAAGAGGTTGTACCCTAACCAAGTAATTAAATTCTATTGGGATAAAAGAGTACAGGCATTAAAAAATTCATAATGACTGACGTTAATACTGCCATTATAGAAAGGTTAGAACGAGTAGTTGAAACCTTACAAGATAACTCTGTAAAGATGGGGCAACTTCTTGCTGTTCATAATGAGAAGTTAGACAAACAGGATAGGATCGATGCAGTACTCTTTGAGAAGGTAGAGTCATTGCATAGAGAGGTTAACAGGAGATCAGATGAGATCAAAAAAGGATGCGAGAGGGACATCAGAAAAGTCGATGACCGTCTTAGAGTCATGGAAAAGAAGATGTGGTCTATCTTTGGTGGTCTTGCTATTATATCTTTCGTGGTTAGTCCAGTCGGACAGAAAATAATTAAACCATTGACAAACCAAGGTCAACCTGTTACACTTGAATCAATCCCAAATCAGGTTGCATGGACTTCGTTGACGACAAATACATACGGTTTGTCGGAAGTCGCCTAGACAAGTTTAAGTCTGTTAAACCAGGACTATATAACTTTCGGTGTCCTTACTGTGGGGATTCGCAGAAGCATAAGAATAAAGCACGAGGATACTTTTTCCTCAAGGGGAACGAGTATATATTTAAATGTCATAACTGCAGTCTTGGTAGGACTGTTGGTAACTTCCTTAAGGATCAAGCGTTTGATCTCTATGATGAATATGTCATGGAGAAATATCGTAATGGTAATGCGGGAAAGGGTTCCAGAACTGCGACTCCCAAGTGGACAAATAGCAAACCCTCGTTTGCACAAAAAGTATCAGATCTACAATCTATTTCTGAACTAAATAACGTACACCCTGCAAGAATTTTTCTAGAGAATCGTAAGATTCCACAAGAGAAATTATCTTGCTTGTTTTATACGGATAAGTTCAAGAGGTGGATCAATACAAAGAAACCAGATGCCTTTAACAATCTTAAGAATGATCAACCTCGTGTTGTCATTCCTTTGATTGATGAAAAAGGTGTCTGGTTTGGTGTTCAAGGGAGATCTCTTGCACCTAAGTCAAAGATGAGGTATGTAACCATACTCTTTGATGAAGATAAAACTAAACTTTATGGACTTGATAGGATCAAAACCAATGACACAATCTACATCGTGGAGGGACCGTTTGATTCCCTCTTCTTGGATAATTCCGTTGCGATGGCTGGGTCCAGCGTTGATTGTAGGTCGTTTGGTTGGAGCGATTATATTTGGGTTTATGATAACGAACCTCGCAACAGAGAAATCTGTGAGCGAATCTCCAAGTCAATCGACAGAGGAGAAAAGGTAGTGATCTTCCCTAAGTCCGTAAAGGAAAAGGATATAAATGATATGCACCTTGCTGGACGCAATGTGCAAGAACTGGTAGAAACAAATGTCTATCAGGGATTAGAAGCAAAACTAAAATTTAACGATTGGAAAAACGTATGAGCAACGGCATTAAAGTACACAAGAGAGATGGAACTATTGAGGGCATGAACCTTGATAAGATACATCTTATGGTAGAGCATGCCTGTAACGACCTTGCAGGTGTCTCTGAGTCAGCAATAGAAATGAATGCTAACCTTCAATTGTTTGATGGTATTTCTACTGCTGATATACAGGAAATCTTAATTAGATCTGCTAATGATTTAATTTCTTTAGATAATCCTAACTATCAATTTGTTGCTGCTCGTCTATTATTATTTGGATTGAGGAAGCAAGTCTATGGAGATCATCCAGACGTGCGTACAACATTGTATGAACATATACATGACTGTGCGACTGAAGGTGTGTATGATCCTGATATACTTAAGAAGTATACACAAGAAGAACTCAATACTATTGATAGCATGATCGATCATGATCGTGACTTTTTATTTACTTACGCAGGATTAAGACAGGTCACCGATAAATATCTTGTACAAGATAGAAGTACAGGTAGGGTGTTTGAAACACCGCAGTACATGTACATCATGATTGCGACTACTCTCTTCCAAGATTACCCACAAGATACGAGACTCGATTATGTCGAACGATACTACAACGCAATCTCAAAGCACAGGATCAACATCCCAACCCCCGTCATGGCAGGAGTTAGAACCCCCATTCGTCAATTTGCAAGTTGCGTTCTGGTTGATGTTGATGACACCCTCGATTCTATCTTTAGCAGTGATATGGCTATTGGCAAATATGTCGCTCAAAGGGCAGGTATCGGTATTAACGCGGGTCGCATCAGGGGGATCAACTCCAAAATCAGGGGAGGGGAAGTGCAGCACACAGGTGTCGTCCCGTTCCTTAAAAAGTTTGAGTCAACTGTTCGATGCTGTACTCAAAATGGCATCAGGGGAGGCAGTGCAACAGTACACTTCCCAATCTGGCACCAAGAAATCGAAGACATCCTCGTCTTAAAGAACAACAAAGGTACAGAAGATAATAGAGTTAGAAAACTTGATTACAGTATACAAATTTCAAAATTATTTTATGAAAGATTCATACGTTCGGAAAGCATTTCTCTTTTCAGTCCTCACGATGTGCCTGGCCTCTACGATCACTTTGGCAGTGGGTCTTTCGATGACCTCTACCTTAGATACGA
>Ga0163179_10000921_pt1 | contig 21000 bp, 16 predicted proteins | sample AtlANTMetagenome_FD_109643 | JGI IMG/M metagenome (GOLD analysis project Ga0163179, IMG submission 109643) | Marine eukaryotic phytoplankton communities from the Atlantic Ocean - Atlantic ANT 2 Metagenome | ecosystem: Environmental > Aquatic > Marine > Oceanic | place: North Atlantic Ocean...
AACGCAAGATCTGGGAGATCGAAAAATCGTCCGTCAGGGCACGCTTGAGCAATTGTCTGGCACCCTTGATCCAAGATCAAGAACAGCGACTTTATTGGTGTCCATTGCTGATCCCCTTACCCCCAGTGACGAGGGGCCTGGAATACCACTCTTGCCAGGTGCTTTTGTCGAGGTCAATTTTACCGGGGTAGAAGTCCCAGATGCGGTATCATTGCCTCTATCGGCGGTCGTAGATGGAGATCATGTGTGGGTTGTCGATAACGGTGTGCTCAGTCGGAGAGATATCGATGTTGGCTGGAGTACCGGAAACGAAGTGGTGGTCGTGGGCGGTTTGTCTTTGGGCGACGAGATTGTTGTGACGCCCCTGGCTTTGCCCATTGAAGGCATGCCGGTTGAGGTCATCGAGTCAGCTCAAGGCGGAGAGTAATGTCTATTCATCGCGGTGCCGTGGCGTGGATGGCTCGAAACCCAGTCGCGTCGAACCTCTTGATGCTTTTGGTGTTGTTGGGTGGGTTTTTTGGGCTAACTCGGATGAAAACGGAGGTGTTTCCAGAGTTCGAGTTGGATGTCGTCACTGTCACGGTTCAGTACCCGGGGGCGAGCCCTGAAGAGGTTGAACAAGGCGTCGTCTTGGCTGTCGAAGAGGCAGTGCGTGGACTCGATGGTGTAAAACGTGTGACATCGAGCGCCAACGACAGTGTGGCCTCGATCAATCTCGAGTTGTTTATTGATACAAACTCTGACCGGGTGCTGTCGGATGTAAAGACGGCAGTGGATTCTATTCGGTCATTACCTGTCGATACTGAAGAACCACAAGTCAGCCTTATGGCGTCTCGTTCTCAGGTGATCTCATTGGTATTGTCTGGTGAGCTGCCTCCGAGTACCTTTTATGATCTTGGGGAGCGAGTACGCAGTGAGTTGTTGGCGTCTCCCGAAATTACACAAGTAGAGGTTACGGGGCTACCGGATCTCGAGTTGTCCATTGAGATCGATAGAGCAACTTTGCAAGCCTATGGTTTGACCATAGATGACGTCGCTACCCAGATCCGTTTTGCATCGATTGAGTTGCCTGGAGGCAGCTTGCGAACCGATGGTGGTGAGATCCTTGTTCGGGTAGCAGATCGCCGGGTGACAGCATCTGAATTTTCAGACATCATCTTGGTTACAGCGACGACGGGCGGAGGAGTTCGACTCGGGGACATTGCAGCGATCACGGATGGATTTGCTCCGACAGAACAGTCAGCCTACTTCAACGGTGATCCCGCGATTCGAGTGGTGGCCTATCGCGTCGGGTCTCAGACCCCAACAGGGGTAGCCACGGCGGTACGACAATACGCTGAAACACTGCCCGGTGTGCTTCCACCAACAGTGGCGGTTGACGTTTGGTCAGACGAGTCAGAGCTTCTTGAAGGCCGAATTTCTTTGTTGTTGGACAACGCAAAGGTCGGATTGGTTTTGGTGGTAATATTGCTGGCTTTGTTTCTGGATTTAAGGCTTGCTTTCTGGGTTTCTCTAGGTATCCCGATTTGTTTTTTAGGGGCGTTTTTATTGCTTCCGGGATTGGATGTTTCGGTCAACATGATCTCTTTGTTTGCGTTTATTGTGACCCTGGGTCTGGTGGTAGATGATGCGATCATTGTGGGTGAGAACACGTACGCGAAGAGAGAAGAAGGGCAAGATTGGCTCGATGCGGCGATAAATGGGGCGAGAGAGATGTCGGTCCCCGTGACGTTTGCAGTACTGACAACGGTGGTTGCTTTTGCGCCCATGATGATGGTGCCAGGTTTTTCTGGGAAGTTGTTTAGAGTCATACCCGCTGTGGTGATCGCGGTTTTGATCTTGTCATTGTTGGAGTCATTTTTCATTCTGCCAGCTCATCTGGCACATACAAAAACACGACCTCCAAGCAAGTTTTTTGCTCCAATTCGAGCGATTCGCAGCCGTGTTCAAAACCGGTTGGTCTGGTTTACGGATTTGATCTACAAACCGGTTTTGGTTCAGGTGCTCCGTCGTCGATATCTTGCGTTAGCGGTGGGCGTGGCACTGTTCATGGTCACCATGTCTTCGGTCACCAGCGGATTGATCCCCTTTAGTTTTTTGCCCAATCTGGAAGGTGACACTGTAGAAGTCTCCGTAAACATGCCCTACGGCACACCGATCGAATCGACGGATGCCATTCGAAGACAGGTGGAATTGGCACTGAATGGTGTGATCGCGGAAGTTCAACGTGATGAAGGCACTGTGGTTGAGGGTGTGTATACAACGGTGGGTCAGATCACGGCTGGAGGTGGACCAGGCGGGCCGATGGTTCAGACGGGAAGTCACCTGATGTCTGTGGCTGTCCAGCTTGTTGGCAGTGAACAACGCAACATTAGCTCTGAGGAGTTTGGAGACCGATGGCAGGAGGCCATGCCGCCTTTGGTGGGCGTAGAGTCATTAAAGCTGCAAGCATCATTTGGACCAGGGGCTGGTGCGCCGATCGATCTACAGTTGTCTCATATCGACACTGGAGTACTGGAAGAATCCGCCGAACAACTGACGGCGAAGTTGGGCTCTTACGACAGTTTGGTTCAGGTGAGAAGCGGATACGCCGCAGGCAAGACTCAGCTTGATTTTCACTTGCTTCCAAATGGTCGCAGTCTGGGCTTGACTGGCAATGATGTGGCGCGTCAAATGCGGTCTTCTTTTTATGGTTCGGAAGCGTTGAGAGAACAGCGAGGGCGCAATCAACGCCGAGTCATGGTTCGTCTTCCAGATGAACAAAGAGACAGTGAATACGATCTGGCTCAGACGCGTGTTCGAACGCCGGAGGGGGGGTTTGTGCCCCTTTACGAAGTGGCAACTGTTGAGCGGGGTGTTTCACCGACGGTGATTCGACGAGAAGATGGCAGACGCGTGGTCAACGTGTCCGCCGAACTCGCGCCAGGTGTGTCGTCTTCCCAAGAAATGCTAGCGGCCCTCAACAGAGATGTGCTTCCCAGTATGCGGGATAGCCACCCTGGTTTGGATGTGGTTTTTGTGGGGGAGCAAAGAGAACAAAATGAGACGTTTGCGAGTTTAGGTCAAAACTACATCTTGGCGCTGCTGATTATATATGGGCTATTGGCTGTCCCATTTCGAAGCTACATCCAACCTTTGGTTATCATGACGGCGATTCCATTTGGATTCATTGGGGCCGTCATCGGTCATGTTTTGATGGGTTTTAGTCTGAGCATTATCAGCATGTTTGGAATCGTGGCACTTACGGGTGTCGTGGTCAATGATTCTTTGGTACTGATGGTGGCGGCCAATCAGTCAAGGGCGAACGGATCGAGTGCCATAGAGGCCATATTGTATGCTGGAACGCGCCGTATGCGGCCAATACTGTTGACGTCAATGACCACCTTTTTGGGTCTTGCTCCCATGATTGTTGAAACGTCGATACAGGCTCAGTTCTTGATACCGATGGCGATTAGTCTTGGTTTTGGTGTGTTGTTTGGGACGGTCATCATCTTGCTTCTTGTGCCCGCGTTGTACCTGATCGTGGATGATATCCGCAAAACCGCGACGGAAACAGAGTGGCTTCGGGTCGTCGATGGTATAAAAAACGTCTTACCAGGGCAACGCCAGGGTGTTTAGGGCATCATCGTCTTCGTCAAATGAGGCTAGGGCGAAGCGCTGAAACAGCTCTCTGAGGTCGGCGTAGGCCTGGTCCACTTCGATAAGGTCGTCGTCACAGCGCACCTGGGCGAGCTCTACGACAAGCCCTGACATAAATAGGCGGATCAGCATGGCCATTCTTCTGGGCGGCACAGTCAACCGGTTGAGCTCGTCGTTGAAAATTTTGCGTATTCCATCTTCGAGCAGAGCTGTGGACTCCTCGTAGAACGTGTCCAGTTGGCGACCCACCGGGCCTTCCTGTGCCGAAAGGCTCAAGGTCTCGACAATGAACGGCGCACCTGCACGCAAGTCGCGGATGGATTGCCACAGTGCATCCAACGCAGAAAGGGCTGGTCCCAACCCGGTGTCGCCGTGGTGGGATCTCTCCGAAAAGCGCTTGTAGATTTGGCGGAAAGATGCCCGCTGAGCTTCGATAAGCAGATGCTCTTTGGAACGAAAATGATAGTGCAAAAGGCCCTTTGATACGCCAGCCTCTCGGGCGATCTCGACCAGGGATGCCCCCTTAAAGCCTGATTGTCCAAATCGCTTGGATGCGGCTGTGAGTATGCGGCCAATGGTCTTGGTGGCTCGGCTTGTGCGGGGTTCTTTCATGATGCTCGTCTTTTTGTACTACCCGGCCAGTTTATACTGTTGGAGAGCCGTGGCCAAGACCTATTGCTTTATTGTCGAGGGATACGGCTCTCCTCAAGCACGGTTTGACGGGCCTGAATCTCTTCAACAGCCTTCAAGGCGATTTCGATCACGCTGTCATCAGCGTCGGCATGAAACCCCTGTGTGGTGAGGATCTGCTTCCATCGCCGGGCACCGGGTTGTCCGGCGTATAAATTGAGCATGGGGCGAAGGTGTGGACCCAACCGTTTGCCATTGGCCTTCGCCGCTTGGAGCTGTGGGCGCATTGCGGTGGCGATTTGGCTACGCGTAATCTGGCGTTGAGGTTGTCCAAAGATCTCAGCATCAACAGTCGCGAACACAAAAGGATTGTCCCAAGCAGCGCGTCCGATCATCACGGCATCGAGTTTTGCCAGATGGTTGTGGACATCTTCGAGTGTTTTGATTTGGCCATTGATTTCGATAGCGAGATCTTGGAATTCGGTCTTGAGTCGATAGACGTCGGCATATCGAATGGGTGGTACGGTCCGATTTTCTTTTGGAGATAGGCCGCTAAGCCATGCTTTTCTCGCATGAACAGTAAAACGATCAGCGTTTGCGGAGGAAACAACTCGGACAAAATGGGCCATGTCCTCGTATTGGTCGTCATCGTCGACGCCGATGCGGTGTTTGACCGTCACAGGAATACTCACCGCATCGCGCATGGCAGCCACACAGTCAGCCACTCGCTGCGGTGACCGCATTAGGCAGGCTCCAAATTGTCCGCTCTGTACGCGGTCGGACGGACATCCCACATTGATATTGACCTCATCGTAGCCACGGTCCTGTGCGATTCGGGCGCATTGAGCCATAGCGATTGGGTCGCTGCCGCCCAACTGTAACGAGATGGGGTGCTCGACTTCATCATAGCCAAGCAAAAGATCACGATCTCCGTGAAGGAGTGCAGATGATGTGATCATCTCCGTGTATAGCAACGTATGGCGTGTGATCTGACGCATGAACGATCGAAAGTACCGATCGGTTCGGTCCATCATGGGGGCGATGCTTAGGGGTGGGGTGAGACCACGCTGACAGGTCATGTTGTTCTCCGGGTCAGCGTGCCTTCAATAACCGGGTGCCTGCCTGTTGTGAAAACTCAAACGCGCCGACGGGTCAACGTCCACGCGTTTGAGTGGTCAGAGCATGTTAACAATGATCGCTCAGTCGATGTGGCAGACGGTCTTCAACATTCGAGACGCGATCTCGTATGGGTTGGCGTTCGCGTTGGGTCGTCGATCCTCGAGATACCCCTTTCCTGTTTTGGCCACAGATCGTGGAATACGAATACTCGCTGTTCGATCCGCTACACCCCACCTAAACTCACTGTATGAGCAGGTCTCGTGTGCGCCGGTGAGTCGGGATTCGTAGTCGTCTCCGTACACGGCCAAGTGTTCGTCTATTTTCTCAGAAATGTCTTTACAAGCTGACTCTATGACAGCGCGTCCACCATCTTCGCGCATGGCCTTTGTTGAGAAGTTGGTGTGCATTCCGGCCCCATTCCAATCGCCTTTTGCCGGTTTTGCTTCCAGGCTCACCACAAGGTCGTAACTCTCGCATGCCCGGTGAAGTAACCATCGGGCAAACCAAATGTGATCTGTGCTGGTAAGCGCACCACCAAAGACTTGGACTTCAGCCTGGCCTGGCATCACCTCCCAGTTGGTTCCCGTGATGGACACGCCTCCCTCCAAACAGGCTTGCATGAATTCTTCATACGCTTCTCGTCCGGTGATGTTTCCGCAACCTACCGCGCAGTAATACGGTCCTTGAGGTCCTGGGAACCCACCATCAGGGAATCCCGCAGGGGTTCCCTCTAAGTTCATGAACGTGTACTCTTGTTCAAAACCGAACATGGGTTCTTCGGAAGAAGCCCCCGCGTCGAGCACCCGTCGCAATTCCGCTCGGTGATTTGTGGGGTGCACGTCACCGTCGCCGGTGTAAACTTCACACATGACCAAATAGCCGCCCTCTCGATAGGGATCTCTAATTGCGCTGACGGGCCGCAGCTCGATGTCGGAGTCCGACCCGTTGGCTTGATTGGTTGATGATCCGTCAGCACCCCAATCAGGAAAATATGAGATGGGGATGTCGTCAACGTTGGCGAACGCAGTTGATGGCTTGATGTGATCCCCCATCAAGACTCGGGTTTTGGCCCTCAATTTTTGGGTTGGTACGCTTCCGTCAATCCAAATGTATTCGGCGAGAATAGGCAATTTGTGCTCCCAGTTTTGGTTGGTGAAACATCGGACTCCCGGTGGAGCCGGGTGAGGGACAGCAAAAAAGCAATATGTATGCCAACCCCATCTGCTGAACGCAGTCGCTCGTTTGTCGAATATGGGCTTAGGAAAAACATACATAATTGTAGCATATTGTCCAAAAGCCTACAAATATGTAGGAATAGAAGGCCTGGGCGGGTTGATTTGGCTACAAAGTGAGTGAATATGTGTGTAAATTCAGGGATATCTGTAATTCTGATCGGAGTCTTCGAGTGTGTACACTGGGCAACACCACACAATAAGCTACATTTATGTAGCTTATTGTCTTAATGATGACCGCGTCTCAGCGGTGGATCTTAAAGCGGGTTGGGTCGAGGGCGTGCCGTTGGATGCGAAGGCCCATTTGACGTTCCGTGATTTGTAGGGAGCGGGCGGCTGCGGCCATGTTTCCCCGGGAGGTCTTCAACGCGTCTAAAAGAAGCTCTCTTTCCAGGGTGGAGAGTTTCGCTTTTAGACCATTGCTGTCTGGCGTGTCGGTGGAGTCGGCGGTTTGAAGTGATGGTGGAAGATGGTGACCGAGCAAGACATCATCACGTGCGATTAAGACGGCGCGTTCGATGCAGTTTTCAAGTTCACGAACATTTCCAGGCCAGTGGTAGGCCATAAGCATGTCGATGGCAGAGGTGGATATGCGTTTCACCCCCCTATTGTGAGCGCGATTGAACATCTCGATAAAGTGGTCAGTGAGTAGCAAGATATCGACTTTTCTGTCGCGCAGTGGGGGGAGCCAGATGGGAAATACATTGAGTCTGTAGTACAGATCTGCACGGAACAGCCCATCGATGATCATGCCCTCTAGGTCTCTACTGGTCGCAGTTATGATGCGCGCGTCGCTGTGTAGAGACTCAAGACCACCCACTCGTTCAAACTCACCCTCTTGTAAAACGCGGAGTAATTTAACTTGAGTGCTTGGTGACAGGTCCCCGATCTCATCGAGAAAGAGGGTGCCGCCAGCCGCCATTTCAAACCGACCTTTTCTTTGATGAATTGCTCCGGTAAAGCTTCCTTTTTCATGTCCGAAGAGTTCACTTTCGATCACGCCTTCCGGAAGAGCAGCACAATTGACTTTGATAAAGGGCCCAGAGGGCCGGGAACCAAAGCCATGGAGAGCTTGGGCGACCAGCTCTTTCCCGGTGCCGCTCTCACCAAGCAACAAGACGCTTGTGTCCGAATGTGCCACCTGGCCGATCAAATTGAACACATGACGCATCGTCTTTGATCGGCCGATGATGTTGTCGGGTTGCAATTGAGTCTCCGAGAGGGACTCGGGTGCCTGCCGCGCGTATTGCCGAAGGTGTCGTCGCGCGAGTGGAGAGATCAGCCCAGCGATGATGGAGAGAATGGCAATGGCGTGGTCTAGATCTGCGGGCGATGCGTCGCGTTTATACGCGCCGAGCGCACCGATACAAGAGGTCTCTCCCATAATCGGGACACAGGCAAACGCGGGGTCCAGATCTTTTTGCGTGATGCCTGCCCAGTCCACAAATCGAGCATCTTGGCTGATGCGGAGAACGCCACAAGGCTTGCCGGTGGCGATGACTCTGCCGGTGATGCCCTGACCAATTTTCAATTGAGCACGACGAACTTCCTTTGGGGTGAGGCCATGAGCTGCCTCGACTCGTATGAGGGCTTGTTCATCATCAAGGAGAGCCAGGGTCCCGCGGTGCAACTCTGCTCGTTCGGATAGCCACCTCAGCACTGGCCCAAGGGCTTGGTCTAGCTCGTTGATCGAGCCGCACAATTCGCTGATTTCGCACAGCATGGAGAGCTCTTCGGCGGTTCTCGATCCAGTCATTGGCTAGCTATAAACCGCTGGCGTGGTTCTCGCTTTGTACAACCTTACAAAGAAGCACCGTTAGGGTTCAAGATCTGTGACCGCAGATCCGATCAGACTGTCGATGTTTCGTTGGTTACAAAAGGGCGGTTCGCAGACAGCGAACGATGGGTTTACAGCCGCGGACTCGGTGATCTTACGGGACGTGTTGTTGCACATCTTGACGTCATGGCGCGATGACATGAGCCATGTGAAGGCGGCGCGACTTGATGACCTCTTGCTTCGGTTGGAACGCGCACCGATTCCGACAGGTTTGCAGCGAGAGGTGCGGGCACTGATGGGTGGCCTAACGAACTCCAATCGTTCGCATCGACGCAACGGGGCTGAGTTTTCAAAGCTTGCCCGAGAGTTGACTGAGGCCATGCAGGCGACCGCTCTTATCGATAGCTCGCTTGATTCTCGCATCTCTAAGTTGGCATCGAGTATCCCCAATTCAATGGGGCTTGTAGAGGCGGCCAGGGTGACCCACACAGCAGCCGAGTTGAGAAAGTTGGCGGAACCGATACGACAGCGGGCGCAATCAGATCGGATGGAACTCGCGGGCCTCGCCACGGATTTGTCGACATCCTTGCGCAGCGTGGGAGCATCCAACACCACGATCGCTGACGGACTCAGTGAGATTGCAGACGATCTTCGGCTTGCGGGAACATCGGAGGGTGTCCGAAAGTTGAGGGCCGACACGATTGGGCGCATACAAACACTCATCACGGAATCCACTCAACTTAGAACCGAGCTGAAGCGGACTCGTGAGCAAGTTGGATCGTTAGAGCAAGTGGTGGCACGTCAGTCTGAGGTGATCGTGGACATGCGAACCAAGGCGACCCGAGATCCGCTCACCGGAGTGAATAATCGGGGCGCATTTGAAGACGCACTGACGGAATTTGTGCGGAGAACTCGAACGATGGGGATGCCGTTGTCGCTAATTTGCATGGATGTGGATCATTTTAAGCAGATCAACGATACCTGGGGTCACCCAGTTGGAGACCGGGTTTTGAAACGCCTCGCCGAGAAGATACGCCTCCAAGTGCGTTCCGACGATGTTGTGGCTCGTATTGGTGGTGAGGAATTCGCTGTGTTGCTTCCCGGTGCACACACTGAGATGGTGAGCGGAATTGCTGAACGAATCCGAAGCGAAGTGGAGGACTTGTCTTTTTCGAGTCTTTCTGGAGGATTTTCGGTCACAATGTCGGTGGGATATGGCGCGCTCGTGGGCAACGAGGATGGTCAGGCATTTTATTCTCGCGTAGATACCGCCTTGTATCAAGCAAAGCGGGCTGGTCGTAATCGGGTGGTCGCTGCGTGATGAGGATGGCGATTGTGCTTGTGTTGGGTATCAACTCACCTTGACTCTACGTCGAACCGGACGACGTTCGTTTCAAAATTTCCGTTGGAGTGGAGCGTTAGGACGCGGTATCCGGGACGAGTATTGTACTGATAGCTCGGCGTGTCACATTTGGGTGCAAACTGATAGCAGGTTGAAGGACACGATAAGCTCACGAGTCCATCCAGCCTCACGGATGTTGCTTGGTGGACATGTCCACTGATGGCGAGCTTGACACAGGCATGTCCGGTGAGCAGCTCACAGACCGCCTGTCCATTTTGCATGCCATATCCATCTAGCCAACTTGAACCAACTATATGAATGGGATGATGAGTGGCCACGAGGGTGGGCATCTGGCACCCCTCAAGACATGCCGAGACCGCGGCTTGGTCGTCTTCAGACAGTCGTCCAGCGACTTCGCCTTCAATTGTTGAGTCCAACATGATGAACTGCCAGTGACCACGCCGAAAGACAGTATCGGTGATAATTCGAGGACCACATAACGCAGAGATGGATGAGGGCAGATCATGATTACCAGCTATAAAAGCAGATTCTACCTCCAAGTTGTTGAGAAGACTCGCGATCCGTTGATAAGGTCGCGCATCGGTCTCGTGCGCGAGATCTCCGGTTAGCAACACCAGATCGGGCTGGAGCTTCATCGCCTGTCTGAGCGCGGTGGTTAGGTTGACCTCGGGGTTAACTTGCCCCTTCCAAGTCTCGCTTGGGTCGGAGAGGAGGTGGGTGTCTGATAGTTGAACGACGGTGAACGCCATGGTGTCTCCCTGCACCGGTCAATCCGAGAGTGAGCTGTGGTTTATTTCATGGACGGCTCAAATCGACCAACCAAGCGCCACAAGGAGCTCTCCAATCGACTGAGTGGTCCCAACATCGAGGGCGCGACAAATCTGAGCATGCCCAATGCTCACCTCTTTGAGTCCGGGCATGTCTCGAATCCCTGCTAGATTGGCTGCGTCGAGGTCATGTCCAGCGTTGAGTTCAAGACCGGCTGCGATCGCAGCCGCACCGCTGGCCCACAATGTCTCGAGGGTCGCGTTGTTGCCTGTGACCCAACCGTGTGCGTATGGGCCAGTGTACAACTCGACACGATCGACACCCAACTCAGCGGCGTAAACCATCGCTTCTGGTTGACAGTCCATGAAGATTGAGACTCGAATTCCTGAGGATCGCAGCGCGTCTACGGTAGGCTGGAGTCGACCAGCTTCTCTAGGAAGGTCCCAACCGTGATCCGAGGTGACCTCTCCGGGACTTACGGGAACAAGAGTGCACTGTGCGGGACGTATGGTCTGCACCATGTCGATGAGGTCCGGGTGGTCTTCGCATTCGATATTGAGCTCGACCCCGGGGTGGTTGTCGGCAAGGTGTTGAGCCACGATAGGGACATCGTCAAAACGTACATGTCGTTGATCACGCCGCGGGTGGACGGTGATGCCGTGGCATCCAGCAGCCAGACACGTGTCGATGGCGTTGAGGAGGTTGGGGTTGTTGCCGCCTCTCGAGTTTCTCAGCAGGGCGTATTTGTTTACGTTAATCGACAGTAGTGCCGGCATATCCCCTCCGAACAGTCGATAGCTGTGTGGCGAAGTTGTGGATCAGCAAGATGATCGTCTGTGGTTTTAGCGATTAGTTTGCTTCTAGCATGGCCACCAGACGTGACCATTCAGGGTCATCATTATCCAGAGCGAGAGCTGCGCGGTATTGGTTTAAGGCTTCATTGTGTCGCCCCTGTGCCAGATACGCATCGCCTAAATCACCGATCAATTCATCGTTATCTTGAATTTCAGAGACCAGTTGTCCCAATACATCAATCAGACTTCGACCCGACACCACCATAACGGCGGATCGAATTTCTGTATCCATTGGCGCCATGAGCAGTGCGCTGTGGAGGTATCGTTGCGCTTCGTCGGCGTCACCAGACTTGGCGTATGCCATACCCAGTTCACGCAGAAGTTCATGGTTTTCAAAGATACGATTGGTGAGGTAATCAATCTCGGTGGTGGTACCAGAGATGCTATCTGGTGAGTCACTGGATGGAGTGGTGGGGTCCGAGCCTGTGCATTCAGAGACGCGAGACTGCCATTCTCCATCTTCGGGGTCCATCCCGAGGGCACGTTGGTAAAGCTCACAGGCACGCTCGCTTTGACCAACTGACAACAGCATATCTGCCACGTCACCAATGGCTTCGTCATCCATTGAATCGATATTTCCGGTCATGGCTGAGATGACCTGTTCAACAGCACCCAAGTCGGTCAAAGCCGCTTGCCATTCACTGTCGGTGGGGTCTACATGGAAGGCGTGTGTGTAGGCGGCAATGGCTTCGTCCCGTAAACCAACCGACAGATAATAATCGCCAGCATCTCCCCACAATTCATCATCGAGGGGGTGGGCTAAGGCGAGCTTTACCACCTGTGGTTGACGTCGTGGCCGCACAGCAGTGATGCCAGCCTGGGCGCTGGCATTGTCGGGATCTAGAGAGAGAGCTTGTTGGTATGCCTCTCGGGCGCTGTCGTACTTGAGCCCACGTCTAAACGCATCACCGAGGGCAACCCAACTTTCGGCAGAATCGGGAGCCAAGAGAATTTGTTGTTCGGCGTTGTTGATGGCGTGTCTGGCGCATCCGCTACTCAGCCCGACTAAAATGGCGATTAGAATTGTTCGTGACATGGGACCGTCCTTGGTTCATTGGGGTCTGGGGGAGTGTATCGTCGCGGGTTCTCCTGTGAAACCCCAATACTTGATTATCAGCGACTTTGTAATTGGGGTCGTTCGAATATGGCCTACTATGTGGGCCATAAGGTGTGGTGATCGTGTCGCAAAGGGCCCATTTTTACTCCGTGGAGGTTCATGTTGGACAGGTCTGCGCCACACAGATCCATGTTGGCCAGAGTGTGTATCTGTGCGCCACTTAGGCATGCCCCTCTCAGATCGATCCACCCACCCCATGTCGCACCACGAATATCGGCCCCTGACAGATCGGATTGGCGCAGAGTTGCTGTGGACAAATCGGCATCTCTTAAATCAGCGTTAGAGAGATTTGCACCGAGTAGGATAGCGCCTGACAGTCGGCAACGTTGTAGGTTGGCACCTGTGAGATTGGCGCGATGCAAACGAGCATCAGACAGACGGGCGCCAGACAAATTGGCTTGAATGAGTGATGCTCCACGGAGGTCAGCTTGGGAGCAATCGACGCTTTGTAAAGACGCGCGGTCGAGACGAGCACCTTGTAGACTGACCTTAATCAAACGGCTCCCGGTGAGATCACTGTCAATGAGCACAGCTCGGTTTAACCGGGCACCCGCCAATTCGACCCCAACCAAAGCGGTTGCCGTTAAGTCGATGTTGTCGAGGTTTACGCCATCGAACATTCCTCGCCATGAAGTTGGTTCGATGAGTCTAAGCAAGGCCAGGCCCTGGTCTCTAATTTTTGGGTCTGGATTGGTTAGCAGTGCACACAAGCTTGCCACTTGTTCTGCTGTTGGCTTAGGCATGATTGATCAGAGCCTGGAGAACCTTTTTTCCTTCCGGTGAAATGGACGAGATCCGCAGCGTGGCTGCCCAACCACCTTTGTTGGTCACGTTGGTGATCACCCCATAAACATCGCCCATCCCCTCCCCTTCACCATCAACCCGCAGCAGCATCTGGTCTCGCAGCGTGGGTTGCCAGTCCATTGACATGCGCACGGCGCGATTGGCCAAGCTCAAGATCTTGACCGGCCGGGGATCATCGGAGATCTTCTTTCCTGAGATTGGGTGGCAATTGGCCTTCATCTCGATGGATGACCAATTGAAGGTGATAGTGGCCGGCATTTCGATGTCTCCCACCGCCAAAACAGGATAGCACTCAATGGGTTTAGGCCAACCTTTTGTGAGGAAGTTCAGTGGTTTCCCTACCTCAACGTTCGCGTCGCGCACACTGCGATGCGTGCGTGCGCTGATCAACACTTGTGAGCCCACGGTTAGTGATTGGAGCCGTGCAGCAAGGTTAATGGTGGATCCAACGACACCGTACTTCATCCGTTTTTCGCTCCCGATGTTGCCAGCGATGACGACACCGGTTCCGATTCCAATACCCATCTCTAGGGATGCGTTTTCACGTTCATTGAAGGCAACGAGGGCTCTTTGCATTTGTATGGCACACCGAACGGCACGGGAGGCATCATCGTCGCGGAGTTGAGGCGCACCGAATAACACCACCAGCCCATCGCCTAGAAGCTCCGAGAGGTGGCCGTTGTTTTCGATGATCACATCGGTCATGGCTGAAATGTAGCGATTCAACATTGATATCATTTTCGACGGCCCCAATCTACGCGTCAACGCGGAGAATCCGCGGAGGTCACTGTAGAGGATGGTCACCTGTCGGAAGTCGCCACCGAGGGTTTGTCCGCCGTCTTTTAGTGCGCGATCAGCGACTTCCTGAGAGACAAACCGCTCGAAGGTGTCGCGAATGAACTTTCGTTCTCTCAACCCTTCCACCATGACGTTGAATGCAGAAGCGAGGGCGCCAAATTCGTCACGGGTCTCCACGATAACGCTTCGATCCAGATTTCCATCAGCCACAGCCAACACCGCCTCAGTGAGCGTCTTGAGTGGTTTACCGAAGCGTCGCGCGAAAAACGATGCGAGTAAGAACGACAGAATGATAACGGCGATAGCTTGTAGGCCGGTTTGTTGGATTCGGCCTCGAGTGTAAAGTTCCTGCCACGCAGCATCTTCCATCACCTCCACCACACCAACGACGACACCGTCGTCGTTTACAATGGGTGCCATTGCGACAGTCCACGTCCCCCATTCATCGGCAATTTGTGAGCGAAATATTTGATGCCCTTCGTAGACCTCGTTTCGTTCGAAACCCCAATCAAAGATGGGATACCCCACTGGAATTGCTGGTGGTGTGCCTCCGTCGAACACGAAGTGGTCACGGTTACGAGCATCACGAGCGGTGGTTCCCACCCAGCCGAGATCATTGGTCTCGCGGATTTCTATCAATCGATCGATGATGGCGTTGTATTCGGGATGTTGCATATCGGCGGTGAGCCGAAAAGTGGCATGCAGTTCACCGTCGATAGATTGAGATAAGATGTGGGCGATGCCTTCGAGTCGGTCTTGGCGTTGGGTTTGCTCACGCGTCAGATCAGTTTGGAGATTGATGGTTCCCCACAAGAGGATGAACGTGCCCAGCAACCCACCAAAGGCGGCAGACATTTTTGCCCACAAGGGAAATTTGACCCTTGAGCTTGATCGGGTAGTGGGAGAGTTGTTTGCCACAGCGGTTATTTACTACCCTTAAGGCCGGATGTCTGCCGGTATTTCGACCATGAGAGGAGTGCATTGATGTCACAGATATTTGCCAGCCATGAGGACTTGATGGCAGCGCAGGGTGTTGATCTTGGCGTGACGGAGTGGCTCACAGTTACCCAGGATCGGGTCGATAAATTTGCGGAAGCGACCGATGACCATCAGTGGATACACATCGACCCTGTGCGCGCGGCGAAGGGGCCATTTGGTGTCACCGTGGCCCATGGATACCTCACATTGGCTTTGGTCAACAAGTTTCTTCCGACGTTGTTGCGGGTTGAAGGCGCGAAAATGGGAGTGAACTATGGATGCGATCGCGTTCGCTTTCCAGCGGCGGTTCGTGTGGGTTGTCGAATTCGCGGATCGGGTCAGCTGTTGTCCGTGGAAGCCACCAAGGGCGGAACTCAGGTGGTGGTTCGAGTGACAATAGAGATAGAAGATCAAGACCGGCCGGGTGCAGTCGTGGATACCATCTCGCGTTTTTATTGGCCGTGAGAGGTGATGGTGTGCTTGCGGGTTGTGCGGATGTCGTCTACTTAGGTGCCCATGTTCTACCTTGTTTTCATCCTGGGTTGCCGTTGGACACCCAATACGCTGAATCGTCCCAACGCCATCGCGTTGGATGGAGAGCAGATATACGTGTCGGATTTTCATCACCAGCGCGTCGTGGTTTTTGATGCTTTGGGTGGACAACACTACAGCTTCGGATCTATGGGGTTGGGAAAGGGTGAACTTTGGGAGGTCTGGGACCTCGATGTCATGGCTCCAGGCGTGGTCGCCGTGCTCAACAATCGGCCCACATCCGCGACCGATGACGAGCCCATGCGCGAAATTAAGATCTTTAAGGGCGGACGAGAGATTTCACAGGTCACGCTCACCATGCCTGAAGGACAGCGCTTGGGATGGAGTGATGGTTTTGTGACCGGTCCCGATGGCACATGGTTGTTGGCCGTGCCCAGTGAGGATGCCATTCTCGAATTTGCTGAGTCGGGTGAGTTTATTCGAACCATATGGGGTGCGGGGACGGCGGTGGAGCTCAACAGCCCATCATCAATTATTGTGGATGGTACAGGCGTCTGGGTGACCGAGCAATTTCGGCATCAACTTAGGCGAATAGAGGGGGATACCGTGACCCATTCCCTCGGAGAAGAAGGCGTTGGACACGGCCAACTTCGGTTTCCAAAGGCGACCCAAGTATGCGCCGACTGGGTGGTTGTGGCAGACTTTGGCAATTACCGAATAGCTCGCTTCGATCGACAGAGTGGCGAGGCCTTGGAGCCAATCGAATTGACTGGGGTGCACACAGATACACCTGCACAACTTATGGACGTCGAGGTCTCCGAAGATTGTCAGCAGATATACGTGGTCGACTCAAAGGGAAACCGAGTGGTGGTGGTGAGTCCCGACGGCTCCACTATTCAAGAGTTGGTGCGCTGGTGACACACACGGCTCCCATGTGAGAAATTGGTTATTGAATGGGCGAGTACGTTTGAATGATGGGTTAAACAAAGGAGTTGGTGGTGATGCGGTGTACATTTTTGGTCATCATGCTGGGTGTGTGTCTGGTGGCGACGGCACACCCTGGTGGTACTCACGAGTCTCAAGGACAGATGTCAAGTGTTCAAGTGGGACAGCCGGCTCCTAATTTTGTTCTTGAAGACACCACAGGTGAACAGATTCGATTGTCTGATTATCTTGGTCGCGTGGTCGTTTTGGAGTGGTTCAATCCCGGGTGTCCTTTTGTGAAAGAAGTACACCAATCAGGTCGAATGCCCACATCGGCGAATCGGGCGTTGAGTCAGGATGTGGTGTGGCTTGCAGTCAATTCCGGCGCTGCAAATCGACAGGGCGCGGGCTTGGCGACCAACCAGACTGCTCGCAACGAGTTTGACATCGGCTATCCCATCTTACTGGACGAGCCGGGTGTGGTGGGTCGGGCCTACGGGGCCAAGACCACCCCACAGATGTTTGTGATTGACGCAACCGGTACCATCATCTACGCCGGTGCTTTCGACAATCAGCCCATGGGTGAGCTTGATGGTGAGCATTACCGCAACCATGTGGATTCTGCACTTGACGAGAATCGTTTAGGTCAGACAATTTCTCAGCCCGTTGTTAAACCTTGGGGCTGCTCAGTAAAGTATGCCCAATAGCCCAAGTCAAACATCGTGGTAAGTGCCACGTTGGAGTTTCAATGTTGTTTGTTTTGTTGTTTTCGTGTGCACCCAAAGACAGCCCTCCTGTCTCATTTGTTTCAGAGGAGTTGGCGAGCAGAGGAACGGTTGTGGATGACTACCACGGCACCCCAGTTGCTGACCCATATCGTTGGATGGAGGATGCCGACAGCGCACAGACGGTTGAATGGACAGCTGCTCGGCATGAGGAATTCTTCGCGTATACCGACTCGCTCAGCCAACGACAATGGCTTCATGAGCGCTTTGTTAATCTGTGGCGTTACGATGAAGAGGGTGTGCCGTCGCAGTGCCTGAAAAGCGATAAAATGACCTATTCGGTGAAGTTGGCCGACTTGGATAAACGCCAGATGTTTATCAAGGATGATGCGTCCTCTGAGGGCAGGCTTCTGCTGGATCCAAACACTTGGGAAGAGACTCAAACGTTGGCGTTTTTCTCTCCGTCACCGGATTGTCAGTGGGTGGCTTATGGGGTCGCCAATGCTGGTGATGAAAACCCAGTCATGCATGTGATGAACATCGATACCGGAGAGGTGCTCGAAGACACGTTTCGCGGATGGAAGCATGGTTCTGCAAGCTGGATGGCAGACAGTTCGGGGTTTTATTACAGTGCGAAACCGTTGGTAGGCGAGGTCCCAGAAGGGGAGGAGTTCTATTGGCACCGCAGCTGGAGACATCAACTGCACACCACCGCAGAGAATGATGAGTTGGCCTTCTCCGATCCGGACGTCAAAGAGACGTGGCATGGAGTTTGGCAGAGTGAAGATGGGCGTTGGACCATGCGGTATCGGGGTCTGTTCAACGTCAACCAGATTTGGATCGCTCCTAGCGATGGCAGCGCTGAACCCAAAGCCATGACACAGGAAATGGACATTGAATATGGTGTGGATGTGGTCGATGATAAAGTGCTCATCACGACCGATTGGCAGGCGCCCAATAATCGAGTCATGATCGCGGATGCGGCGGATCCTGAGCAGTCAAACTGGCAGCCGTTTATTCCTGAAACAGAGGATAAGTTATCCTACATTTCTTTGGTGGGTGGACACATCTATGCTGTGTACCAACACAACGCGTCCAGTCAGATCCACATTTATGGGATGGATGGTGTCAAGCAGGGAGAAGTCGAACTTCCCACTATTGGATCGGCGAGTGTGTGGGGCCAATGGGCTCGACCCGAAGTTTGGGTTTCTTTCAGTTCATTTGCTCATCCACGAGAAGTGTTCACATACGATGTGCACACTGACAGTCTCAGCTTGTATCAGGCATCACCTATCGATATTGATGTCTCGAACATGGCGGTCAGTCAGGTGTTTTATCCGTCCAAGGATGGAACGCAGGTCAGCATGTTCATCATCGCCAACAAGGATGCGCAGGGGCCAGTCCCCCTTTTGTTGACCGGATACGGTGGGTTTAACATCTCTATGACCCCTCGTTTTTCGACGCGAAACGCGGTTTGGCTTGAAGCGGGTGGTGCTGTGGCCATTCCCAACTTGCGCGGTGGTGGAGAATACGGAAGGCAATGGCATGAGGCGGGGATGAAGGAGAACAAACAGAACGTTTTCGATGACTTCATCTTTGCTGCCGAGTACTTGATAGCCAACGGACACACGACAGCTGATCAGTTGGCGATCTCCGGCGGCAGCAATGGTGGATTGCTGGTCAGCGCTGTGGTGACACAGCGCCCAGAGTTATTCGCGGCGGTCCAATGCGCGGTGCCTTTGACCGATATGGTGCGGTTTCATCACTTTGGGATCGCCAACATCTGGACTGAGGAGTATGGCAGCGCCGATGATCCCGACGCCTTCCCTTACATTCACGCCTATTCGCCATACCACAACGTTAATTCTGGAGTTGATTACCCATCGATATTGGTTACGGGGAGCACCAACGATGCGCGAACCGACCCCGTGCATGCTCGAAAGTTCATGGCAGCGGTGCGATGGGCTGACGCCGATCATGGTCAAGAAGAACCGATTCTCCTTCATATTCAGTCGGATTCGGGACATGGGGGAGCAGTATCTATCGAGGATTCTGCTGACCAGGTCGCCCGAGGACTGAGCTTTTTGATGGCCAATATTGGGATGAATGCACCCTAATGCTCAATGGCGTCTTATCCCGATAAAACGGGGATGGGACTCATGTCTCGCGTAGGGTCTCGTTGTCACCGGTAGCGGGTGCGCTATGGTGTCATGAGTTGAGCTTATAGAGGATCTGTCATGGCAAACCAAACTCCATCCAATGACGCACGAACCTGTGCGTTAGACCTGATTGACTTCATCACAGCAAGCCCCACACCTGCTCATTGCGTTTTAGAGTCGGTGGTTCGCTTGGGCGCGCACGGTTTTACGGAACTATGTGAGCGGGAGACGTGGAAGTTAGAACCGGGCGCATCTCACTATGTGATTCGAGACGGGTCACTGATCGCATTCCGAGTGGGCAGTGAGCCCGCACCCAGCGCTGGATTCCGACTAATTGGAGCGCACACCGACTCGCCCAATCTGCGCGTGAAGCCCAACGCGGATGTGCGAAGTCATGGCTACATGCAGCTGGGGGTTGAAACGTACGGTGGGTTGTTGAGCTACACCTGGTTGGATCGAGACTTGGGGTTGGCTGGGCGGGTGATGACTCGCAAGGACAACAAGCTCACCGATCATCTGGTGCGCATCGACAGGCCCATCCTTCGTGTGCCCTCTTTGGCGATCCATCTGAATCGAAAGATTAGAACGGAGGGCTTGAAGCTAAACGCTCAAAAGCATCTGCCTCCGTTGTTGGGTTTGTGTAATGGTGACAATGAAGCCTCCGCGCTTAAGGACCTTTTGGGCAAAGAGATAGGCGTTGATGCAAGAGATATTCTTAGTTGGGATCTGTCGTTGATGGACACCACTGCACCGATCTTGGGTGGCCTCAATGAGGAGTTCATATTTGCACCCCGAATGGACAACCAGGCGATGTGTCACGCGGCGCTGTGTGCGCTTTTAAGCGCGGAGGTGTCCGGATCAACACAGGTGATTTGTCTGTATGATCACGAAGAGGTTGGCAGTCGCTCAGCGAGTGGAGCAGCGGGCGCGTTGGTGGAGGATGTGTTGCGTCGGTTGGCTGAAATATCTGGACCGGGCAGTGAGCCTGGCGGTCTGACACGGGCCGCCGCCGGATCGATTCAGATTTCTGCGGATATGGCACACGGGGTTCACCCAAACTACTCCGATCGCCATGATCCACAGCACATGCCACATCTCAATAAAGGACCGGTAATTAAGATCAACACCGAGCAACGTTATGCGACGGATGCATACACCGCTGGCGTATTTGAATTATTGTGTTTAGAACTTGATATTCCCTTTCAGAAGTTCATTAATCGAACGGACTTGAGTTGTGGATCAACAATTGGGCCGATCTCTGCGTCTCGGTTGGGTGTGCGCACCGTGGATGTGGGAAATCCCATGTTGTCCATGCACTCCATTCGTGAACAGGGCGGCCGTGATGATCCGGCTCGAATGGTGGCGGTTATGACGTCGTTTCTACAGACTCGGGATTTTTATATTGGATAAAAGGCCATAATCAAGGAATATCACTTCGTTGAAAGTTCTGTTGTGTGACAGTCAAATGGGTGAGTCTTCATCATCGCGCATGCGTGTTGTCGAAATAGATTGTTTTCAATCTAGATTTCGGATAGTGTCGCACAGCGGATTCATGGGGGTGTTTCCCCGTGACGATGCGTTGTACCACGTTGAGACCCATTCCTTGAGAATCGCTTCACAA
>Ga0163179_10000922_pt1 | contig 20991 bp, 7 predicted proteins | sample AtlANTMetagenome_FD_109643 | JGI IMG/M metagenome (GOLD analysis project Ga0163179, IMG submission 109643) | Marine eukaryotic phytoplankton communities from the Atlantic Ocean - Atlantic ANT 2 Metagenome | ecosystem: Environmental > Aquatic > Marine > Oceanic | place: North Atlantic Ocean...
CTTTGGATTGTTTGCCATAGCATCCAGAGCATCAATTTGGTGTGGACGTAATGGCATTAATGTTTTGTAACTGAATATATTATAGCATTAAAAAACCCCTTGTGAAGGGGGTGTGTGACGGTTTCCCTATTGGTTCCCTTAAAGAATTATATACCCTCGACTACAATCCATACAAAGGTATGTATAAGTTTTAATGTTTTCATTACAGATCTCTACCTTTTACTGTATTTTCATTAAGTATTCCAGTAATCATTGTCCGATTATTACCATCAACTATTAGACCACCTAGACCACCTTCAGATTTTGCATATTGACCAACTTTTGGGTCGTTCTGCTTTATCAATCCAAGATCTTCACCAGGAACACTAACAACATCCATAGTCCCATAAGCAGGGAATACCATTAAATCATTAAAATATAAATTAGCATCATTGGGATTATCACCTTCACCACCACTATCATCTAATTGAACTGTATTCCATCCTCTATGTCCACTTGCCCATTTAGACCCATTAACCCATAAAGGAGATCCCAAAACTCTCGGATTTGTATCAACACCCCACACTGGACCATACCATTTATTTGGAACAGAAGAATAAAATGGTCCAGCTACTGTTTGCCATGTATGTTTAGTGGTACCTGGAGTTGCTACTGTTGGTGCAACAAGTGTAGGTATAGATCCTGGATTTATACCAGAATTAGGTGAAGCAGCATTATACGCACCACCAATACTAATAGCATTAATATAATTTGCTTCTCTAACTAATATAAGATGATCTGCATTGGTGGGTGAATATGGATTTGTATATGAAATTGATGCTGTTGCACTATTACCAAATGTAAAAGTACATAAAACAGTATTTGTATTTTCTCGTATGTTTATGAAGTTTACATGTCCACCACCACGATAAGGGTCATAAGCATCATCATCACTATAATATTCTAAATCTATCGTACCTGCACTATCAGCAATAATAGACATACAATCAGATGAAAATCTTGCATTAGCAGCAGAACCTCCAGTAATTTTTAAACGTCCATTTTCATCAGCTCCTGATCCATCAACAAAACTTATATATTGTGAATTCTGCAATCTAGCAACAGCTGGACGACCTTTAGTACCGAGTTGCATATTATTTGGATTTAATCCATAATACTCAATTAACAATCCTCGAAATGTATGTTGTGGTGATTTATAATGAATCATATTTGTTGTACCACTTGCAACTTTACCTATAAAACCATCACCACCTGCTAAACCAGATTGACCCCAATCTCCACCCTTTCCACCTAGACCACCTTGACCACCATCACCACCTGAACCACTTGAATAAGTTTGTTGATTCCTCAGATAATCCAAATATGTTAATGTTTGACCAGCAGTTCCAGACTCTCCAGCATCACCAGCGTGCCCATCTTCTGCATTTTGATATACACAAGAACCACCACCAAGTCTAAAACCATATCCTTCACCTTCACCACCAGTACCACCATTTCCACCTTCACCACCTTGACCTCTAGTTAAATCATGAACTTCTGGTCCATGAGCTCCACGCCAACCATCTGCTCCTTTACCACCACCACCTCCACCTGCCCAAACTTCGCAAGTTTCATCTTCTAGATTTATAGTAACCACAGCGGTATCACGAATATCTTTAGAATTAATATAAAAACAAGCTCCACCATCTTGACCTTTTAGTTCTGTTAAACCAAATTCATCTGTGTGAATACCACCAAGACCAGCAGCACCATATATTTTAGCAGTTGATGTAAGACTAACCAATAGATTACAAATACTTCTTTCACTAACTTCTACAGATTCTCCATCCTGCATAAGAGTATTAACAATATCTTGAGGAATATTACCTGATCCTCTTCCAACACTAGCAGCAGATTTATATGCAACACAAGAATAACACGTTCCTGTTATTCTCAAGTCTTTTTTAATATTTCTATGTAAATTACTATTCCAATAATCAACAGGAGTATTTCCATAATTATAATATGCAAAATCCAAATTCTTATCAGTGCCAGATTGAATTACTGTATATTTTTTAATAGAATTTTGAAATTGTGATACTTTTAAATCAGTATCCTTTGAGATATTTTCATTATCTTTAGCATCAGGTACTATAGGATTATGATTAGAAACATCAGTATCTCGTATCAATTCTGATGCACTGATTGATCCACTTGTAGTTTCTTTAAATGTATTGCGTAGTTGACTAAATTTTACATTCTCCATAACCGGAAAGAGAAGTGTAATGTTTATTGTAGATGCCATTTTAGAACAACTCGAATTCTGTTTTTGCAGAACCAACAGTGAATGTTAATGTAGAACCTGATACACTAATTTTTACAGGATCTCCTTCACCACTAGTAAATCCATCAATTGCAGTTACAATTCCCGACACAGTTACTCCCGCTCCAGTAGTGGCTAATTTTGCCGTACCATCATATGCAAGCATTACCTCTGAAGATGCAAAACCAGTAATCTTATCAGTTTTTGTGTTACCATCTACAACTAATGCATAAGTAGCATCTACCGCATTGGTATTGACACCAATTGGATTACGGAATATGGAATTTCCAGTAACATCTAATTTGATTCCAGCTACAAATTGATCAGTTCCTATACCCAATCTATTATAAGTACCACCAAATACATGAAGTTCTCCAACTGTACTTACTCCAGTTGAATTAACATTAGTTGCATTAATATCTGCACTGAAAGTTCCATTTACAGTTAGATTATTTAAAACTGTTGTTCCACTAACATCTAAATTAGCATCAATATATGAATTACCAGTGAAAGTAGAAATACCAGCAACATGAAGTTTATGAGCAGGACTGTCCTCCCCAATACCCAAATTTCCACCATAAGTAAGAGACATTATGGTATTATTACTACTATGTGTCCATACAAAATTACCAGTATCTATACCAACAACAGGACTTCCATGCAATCCAAAAGTTAAATTACCAGTATCGTTATTAATAACATCAAAAGTTCTATCACTATGACCAAATCTTAAAAGACCTGTACTCCTACCAACACCAACTGATTGACCAATACTAACTGTCGATATACCAGAAGATCCAATAATATCAACAAATGTATCAGAACTGTTGTTTGATATTATTTTACTTAGAGTAGCAATACCAGACGCATTTATATTATCAAGTTCTGTATGTCCTGTTACATCTAATCCAAGACCTCCACTTATAGTTGCACCACCCAAAACATTTATTTTATCACTAATTGTAGAAGCACCAGATACACTAGTATGTTTAGTATAAAAAACATCACTGGTTACTGTTGTTAATCCCACAAAGGTAGAAAATCCAGTTACATATAAATCTGTTGTAGAAGTAACTCCAATTACAGTAACACCGACTCCAGAAGTAGAAAAACGTTTTACATTATCATAATATAATTCTACTGGACCATCTTCAATAAAACTAGCTAAAGGTTCATTATTGGCAATTCCTTTAATACCTATCTCATTTGATTTAATATATAATTTTCCAGTTCCTACTTCATCTATGTAACTAGCCTCTCCACTAACACCTGTACCATGATAAATTTTTAAATCAGTATCATCTCCAAATATTGCAGTTGCACCATCATCAAATTTTAAAGCATCTTCTGATTTAACCCAAGTTACATTACTACTAGCAGCACCAATAAAAGTTGCATCATCACTAAATGTAGAAATACCAGTTACAGTAAGGATTCCAATTGTTGCTATACCAACAACATTTAGATCTTGTGTACTTGTAATTCCACTTATTCTAACAATACCATCCGTAATACCCACACCTGTAGATGATGCAGGATCATTTCCTACTTGTAATTGATATACTGGATCATCGGTACCTACTCCAACACTAGCAGTTGTTGATAAAGTTCCTGCTTGCTGTGTCCATCCATCTGTGGCAATTGCAACAATGTTAGTTAAACCTCCAGCATCTCCAACAAATTTTGTTGCAGTTATAAATCCACTAGCAGCATCTATTTTAATATTTGATCCGACTGTAATTATCCCACTTACATTAGCATCTGTAATAGACGTTACTCCCGAAAATCTCGCATTTCCATACACATCTAAAAGTTTTTCCGGAAGAGTAGTTCCTATTCCAACCAATCCATTAGGGTTGACAACGAAATTATCATTATCAACCTGAACACCATTTTTGAAATTAAATGACTTAGTATAATTTGCCATTATTGTTTTTTAGTTATTTATTATGATAAAGCATCTACTTTCGCAGATAGTTCTTTAACAGCTTGAATAAGAATTGGAATTAATCTGTCATAACTAACTGCCATAGTTCCGTCAGATCTAGTAGTTGTAATACCAGGTAATCCAAGTGCATCAATTTCTTGTGCAATAACACCCGTATCAGCTTGACCAATTTCACGATAATACCCACCAGCATCTTCACCATTTCCCTCCGATTTCCAAGTAAATGTATTACCTGAAAGTGAATTAATCTTATCAAGAGCATTAGGTATAATTGTTATATTCTCCTTTAAGTTTATATCAGAGGTATAATATGCAGTAATGTCACCATCAACAAGTAAATCTTTCTTAATTCTAGCACCACCATCAATTACAACAGCATTATTAGAAGTTGATTGAACTTCTAATTCACCAACAACTCTTACAACTCTTGTATTAGTATCACCTAAAATTGCATCACCATCAACATATAAATTTTGTTCAAAAGTACCAATACCAGTAACAGTTGCGATTCCAGTAGTGATAGTACCCGTATCAGTAGTTTCAAATACTTTTGTACCAGTACCATATAATTCAACAGCTTGAACAGTAGCAGTAGCATTATCAGTTACTTTTATACCATCAATATTTAATTTAGATCTTAATAAAATATCTTTACCTATTCCACTAGACTGTATAATTAAGTCTCCAGTATTAGATATTATATGATTAGTTTCAATATCATGTGCATGTCCTATTTGTAAATCTGGAACATTAGATACACCAGTTCCAAAATAGAGATATTTTGAATCATCAAAATACATAGAACCTTCAGTTACAATATCACCAGTAATACCAACTCCACCACTAACAACTAATGCTCCTGTTGTTGCACTTACTGCTGGTTCTTCTGATCTTAATTTTAAAGGTTGTTTAATTCTAACTTCTTCATTAAAATTAACTGGTCCATCAAATTGTGACAATGATGTATCAGATTTACCCCCTTCAACAACAAGTCTATCTTTAACAGTAACTTCATCAAATACAACACTTAATCTTCCTGGATCTTCACCAGCTATAGTTGGTATAGGAGTATCAAATGTAACTTCTTCACCAGTTAATGCTGATTTCTTTTGATTACCAATATAGAAATCACCCTTATCATTCATACCAGTATAAACTACTGCACCACCAGATCTTTCTTGAGATTGTGATAAAAACTCTTCTCTTTCTGTTAATGTTCGTACCTGAAGCTGTGGTAATGCAGTTGAATAGTTACCTGGTCCATAACCAAGATATTCAAATGTGTGTCCTGATGCACGTAAAATTGATGGTCGATGATATTCTATCGGAATAGCTTTAATCTTTTTAATCAATGATCCAGTATCATGTGCTTCTACTGGAGTTGAAAATACACCACGAAGAATAGTAAGTGTATCATTAGATCCACCAGTCGGAGCATAACTAGCAACTCTTAATATTTCATTATCAATTTGTATATAAGAACCATAAGGATATCTTGCATCTAATCCTACTTCAGAATTTAATAATGTTACTCTTAATGTAGTAGATTGGTCTGTAATTGCTCCATTAAGTTTAGCAAATTGACCATCAAATATAGTAAATCCTCGTGAACCTAAATTTTCATTATTCTTAGCAGAAGATTCATTATTTGCAGATAATCCACCTTTTAATACATATCCACCAGTTATTGTACCTGTTGGAATATCTGTTCCAGTATTTGCCGTAAATACTGTTGCACTTATTCTTTCTAAAACAGTATAAGTGTTACCTACTTTACTATGATCAACTCCACCTTTTCTAAATTCAAAACTATTACCAACCAATAATCCATGAGGACTAGAAGTTGGAGATGTAAATGTAGTTACATTAGATGATGTAACAGCATTAGTAAGTTCTACTGTAGGACCAACTACAAAACCATAATAATCTGATGTAATTACAGGATCTCCAGTTGCAGTTGCAATAGCAATTGTATTAGATGTTGGTACTTCTATTATCTTATAGTGATTAGACATTGTAGTACCTGCACCAGTCAGTTGTACCACAAGATCAGTAGTTATTCCAATTTGACCAGCAGTAAATCCAGCACTACCAGTAGACGCTGCCTGTAATTCACCATTAGTTCCTCCACCAACAACATCAGTATCAAAATATCCTTTTTGTCCCAATTGCCATCCAGAACCAGGATTTGTAATCTTAAAATCTTCTATACCATTACTTGATACTTTTACATAAGCTAACGTTCCATTCCATGTATTATCATTTTGTGTGGGACTATTAAAAACTTTAACATTATAATAAGTTCCATCGGTATATCCACTACTAGGATCTAATGAAGCTGCATTTGAAAGACCTGCCAATCCATGATTTTGAGCAAATGTAATAAGTGTTCTACCAGTACTATTAGAAACACTTGTTATTTCATGTCCAAGTCCTAATTTTATAAGGAACTCATCAACAGTTTCTCTTGTTGTACTGTTTTTAAGATCATTAGTTACAACATTACCAAGAGGTGCTCTCGCAGCATATGATATTGTTGATTCTGGATTTTCATCAATATTATCTCTATCTAATTGTGGATATAAATCAGTTACATTTTGTCCATATTTGTAAGTTGTAAACTCATCTGGAACAGTATATTTTGCATTTAACGGATATACATGATATATTCCATCTTGACTATTTTCTGAATATTCAGATAATATTTCATTTCTGTAAATGTAAATATTTGATTGTAAATCAGTTCTTTCAAATCTTGGTAGAGCATTTGTACGATTAGTAAAGTCATTTGTAATGAAAGGTTGCATATTCCTTCCAGGTTTATATGTAAACACCATATCATTACTAACATTTTCAACGGTAAATTGACCATTGAATCCACTATTAGCTGCACCAACTGTATTATCCGAACTTGTTGCATTTTTAATAGTAACAGAGTCACCTTTAAATAAATTATGAGGAGTTTCAGATATTACAGTAACTTCATTTGTACCACTATTAAATGTACAACTACTAATAAATCTTGGATTTCTCTCAAAATTATAATCACTAGATACTAATGGATCATTTTTTGTAAAATCACCATCTGTTCTAAGACCAGTATTACTAGATTCTTGAATAATAAATCCATTTTCAGGATTTTTTGAATTTCTAGCTTGTTGTGGTACTACAATTCTAAACTTATAAATTTTATCATCTAAACTTCTATCATCTTCATTTCTCTTAAAATATGATGGATCAGAACTCTTGGGAGTAGTTCCATGATTATAAGTCATATAAGTTTTAATGTCACTATTTTGATTGACATTAATATACCAACCACCAACTAAACTCTGAGAATCTAAAGTGTAAGTGGATTCATCAAATTGTATTGGGTGTCCAAAATCTCCAGATTCTTTATCAGTTACTCTACTTACAATTTTAAGATTTTCTCCTTTATAGACATTAATTGCTTTTGGAGATGAAGCAGTAGCATCTGATTTTGAAGCTGCTAATTTGAATTGTGTGGCTGATTGTCTAATTACATAATACGTTGTATCGGGTTCAATATTTTCTGGTAAATCTCCAATATCACTAATAAGTCTAACCTTTTCACCAGTAATTAATTGGTGAGATCCACTATTTGCAATTGTAAATATATTAGATGCTGGTTCAGTTATAGAATATTCTTTTACACTACTAATATTAGGATTTCCACTCCTATTTGCCATATAAATGTCAGCAGAGTAAATTACCTTTTCAATCTCAAGATATAATTTATCTTCCTTTTTAGCTCCTATTCTAAAACCTTGAGTTATAAATGGTGGTTTAATATCTTTATTTGCAAATCCAAAAAGATACAATCTTCCTGCATTATTAATTCCAAGTGTTCTTTGTTGATCAATAGACATCCAATCAGCAGTTTCTTCTTTAGATGTAATTGATTTTGGCGGAATAATATGAGTTAAGAATGATTGATCATCCTTTTCAAATGCTTTTTTCTTAAATCCTTCAGAAACTAATGCTAATTGTCCAAAGTTAGAGTTGGAGTTGGTTATAGAAGCATCACCACCAGACTGTGCATTAAAATGCTTAGTATATCCAATAGCAAATACAGAAACTATTTGAAGTATTGCATCATTTGTAATTTTAACATGAGTAGTTTCCCATCCTTGTCTGTAAACTGCTTCAGAATCTAAATGATATACTGTTTCTTCATTGGTAGAAGAAGAATATAATGCAAGTTCTTCACCAAATGTTCCAGCATTACTCCCAACAGTTAAACTTAAACCCTCATATCTTCTGTTAGATGGAATATATTTTACAAAAGCTCTATCATCTTTCTGAAGTGAAACACCAGTAAATTGTGCTACAACCATTGAACGGAAACCATCTGCCTTACTTCCATCAGCAAGCATACCGTTCATACCATAAACTGAACGTAATGAACAGTTAAAGATATATGGAGAAGCACCAGTAACAGTATCAGTCTCAATTGTTATGTTTGCTCCTTGTGTTACATCTCCTGGTGTTTGCAATTCTCGATCAAAGTCAGGTAAAGTGTAAACAAACTTTCTAGGATTATCAGGATCAACTCTTGTAACCTTAGTTGATACATTATATGCTAAAGGACGTACTTTCCTTATTTTAATTGGTGTTCCAGCCGTTAAATTATGATCAGTCTGAGTTGTAACAAAAACTTCATTTGTTGGAACTCCAGGTAAAACACCTGCTTGAATACCAGTAATTGTAATTGGATCATCCGTAAAAGCACCAACTATTTCCCATTCTGCTCTTTGTTTAGCAAATCCATCTGAACTTACAGGATATTTTTCTTCAATATTTCTAGTAGATGCTGCATTATATGCCCTTGATAATTTGGCATAATACATATCAAGATCTGTTAATCCAGTTCTATTATATTTGTTTACACCATCTGCATACTCAAATACAGTTAATTTATGATGAGAAAATATTGGTTTAACTTTATTTTGAGAAGAAAAATTAGAATCATCAGTATAAACTAAGCTATTTTCATCACCATCAAAGACACTAAACTGCCAAAAATAGCAACCACCAGTTATTTTAAAAATTGATGTGGGATTAACTGACGGATCTGTTGGATTTGGAACATATTTTGGTCTTAACTTAGTCTTTCTTAAATCTAATCCAACAATAGAAGTTCCTCTAGGAACAATAACACCACCATGAATACTATTAAACTTATAAAGTATATTAATTTCTTGTGTTAAATCAAAATTAGAATTCAATTGAAGACTTAATTCTGTCGAATCCGATAAAACAGTTCCATCAGGTTTAATTAATTCAGCAGAATCACCATTTCTTTGAATTGCATATCCAGGTCTATTATCAATAATATGTTCTCCTGGCATCAAGAGAATAGTTGTCTTTTCAATTAAATCGTTATTATTTCCCTTTTGATATGAAAATCTTGCAGCCTCTAAAATCGCTCTTTGTAGAGTTTTAAATGGTTGAGTTTGAGAATTACCCTCATTAGTAATACTATCCGTCGAATCTAAATCACTAGGACTAACATACAAAATCCGCCCTTCTACGTTCTTTAGAAAATTATCTAACTTATTCAGTGGCATTGCTGACTTTTAATCTATTTCTATGATATATTTAGTAAGGCAGAGATTAAGTCTCTGCACCACCTCCAGTTCTTTGAAGACGAATCCACTCTTCATCTTCATTTAAATCATATTTTCTTTTATTATCATGCTTATCATCACCCACAACTTCTCTTAATAAATTCTCTTCAGAAGACATAAAACTTTCCTCAAACAACATATTTATACTCCAGTATAAATCAACCTATCCTCTGGACAGGTATCTCGTACCACATGTAACACATTCATAAATTGATCTGTATTATCACATACCACTTCTCTTACTTCTCCTTCATTTGAATAGAGATAAAAGGTTTTCTTTGTGGGATCAACCACACATTTTATTAAATATTCTTCGTCCATCCATGCACTAATGTGACTCATAATATTATATCACAAAAAAATATTATGTCAATCCACTATGTTTTCATAATATAGTAAAGTGCATAGTATGGTGGTAGGTTTCTATACGTTCCACTTATTGCATAAGAACCCGGATTACCTGTTGAAGATTGACTAGAAGATCCAGTAGTTCCAAGAGAGGAGTTGCCTGTGGTTCCTCCATCTGTTGTAGGATATTCAACAGTAGTACCATGAGTATCATTTTTTAGACCTGCGTAACTGCCAATCGTTGGGTTAGTATATGGATGAGTATGAGTCATACCGTGACTGTGACTCATAGTATGACTATGTGCAAGCGTGGATTGATCTCTAAAACCACCACTCCACTTTGCATTAGAACCTGATCCTTCAATTGTAGTAGCAGGTTTACTAGACTTATCCGAGTAACCACCTATAACAAATTTATTCCTCAAATCTGGAGTGCTATTAGATCCATTACATAAAACATAACCATCTGGTATGTCGTTTTTCTTTCCATACCACATTATTATTGCTTTTGAAGGAACTGTGACACCTGCATCATCAGCAACATCAGAAAAACTTTGCCATTTTGGATAAGCATTACTACCTTGACTTGTTAGTAAATCACCTGAAGAACCAGCATCAAAACTACTAGAACCCGTATTTACCCATAATCTTTCAACAGATAGTTTTTCAACACGCAGGTGGTTCTGATCTGGTCGATATAATGGTCCTGATGCATCAAAATATAATTCTTCATAATTAAAATTACCGTTACTGGTATTACCACCATCAAACCATGGAATTTCATAATAAGAACTATTAGTACCCTTACTATCATCTCTCTTGATTTTAATCTTATTTGCATTATTAATGGTTCCAGAATCACCATCCATAGAAATTGTAATTTGATCATTTGCACCATCTATTGTGACACCATCACCTGGTTTTATTGTAATAGTATCAACGGTGCTGTTATCTTCGCTTAATTTTATTTGTGCGTTAGAACCAGAGTCATTCGCACTTAATGAATAAGTTTTACCAGCAGAATTACTATCTATTGTCATAGTAACTGCAGAATCTGAAATACTACTAAATTCAATACCAGATCCAGTAAATGTTACTGTATCATCAGTACTACCATCACCTAAATTTAATTTAAATTGAGAAGTACTACCTGAAACTGCTGCTGCTTTTAACGTATATGTCTTACCACCTTGTTCACTACCATTAATCGTAATTATACCATTACTCTCAACAATACTTGCAATATTATTTCCTGCTGCCAATTTTATCGAAGAAACATCAACAATATTCTGAGTATCAGTTACATTTCGAAGTTTAAATCCACCAGCAGTTTTATCATTAATATTAGCAGGACTAAAACCATTAATATCATAAGTCTTACCCGCATCTGAATCTGCAGTTAAGGTTGTTCCATTTATTGTTATACCATTTCCAGGTGCCAGATATTCTAATTTACCAGCACTATCATCCCAGAATACAATTTTATCTTCAGTAGCATCAATTGCCGAAATATCTCCGCTACTATTTTCAAGTATCTGAGATGCACTATCAGCTACACCAAATCCTGCACCTTTACTTCCATCAATTGTAATAGTATTATCATCAGTCCAATCTACTGACAAACCGCCAGTGGTTCCAGCTTTAAGTTTTACACTACTATCAGCAGATTCACCACTATTTTTAAATAATGATATATTAGGATCAGGAGTATTAGTACCATTTTTGGATGCTTTAACTACATATAAATTTTGGGTATTAGTATTACTATCAGTTGAACTGAGTGTATTAGTAGCATCATCGTAATTTAAATTTGCACCAATATTCAAGTAATTTAATTTACCAGCAGAATTATCCCAATATACAATTGGATTTTTAGCTTTAGTGGTATCACCATTACCTGGATGTGGATCAACAGCATATAAATCCTTTTGGGTACTATCAACTACTTTAAACTTAAGAACATCACTAACACTTGCTGCAGCACCAACACCAGCACCAGCACTTACATTAAGTTGAGTACCATCTATTGATATATTATTACCTGCTTCTAAGTAATTTAATTGTCCATTTTCTGCATCATTAGCATCATAATCCCAAAATACTATTCTATCAGCACCAGCACTTACACCATCTATATCTCCTTCTTTATTTGCTAATACAGTTGAGGCAGTTTCACTTACACCAAATCCTGCACCTTTAGTTACATTAAGTTGAGTACCACTAATTTCTATACTATCACCTGGTATTAAGTAAGTCAATTTACCAGTATGATTATCATCATCATTATCCCAGAATACAATTTTATCTTCTTCACCTGCATCATCTGCTGTTAATTCTCCAGAAGAAACCGATAATATATCAGTTAAATTGGTACCAACAGTCAATCCTGCTCCTTTCTTAGCCTTAATTGAAAATGTATGACCACTTGTATCGACAGAATCAATCTCTATATTATCACCAGCATTTAAAGTTACCGTTCCACCATTATTATCCAAATTCCATACTGCATTTCCAGTACCACTTTCACCATTAGTTCCTGTTAATGTCAGAGTATATTTTGTATCTGTGGTATTAAGTGTAGGTGGAGTAGTTTCATCAGAAATTGATACGTTACTTCCAAGTTGTAAATATCTTAATCTAGGACTTCCAACTGGATCATTATTCTCATCAGTATCACCAATAGAATCATCCCAGAATACTAGTCCATCATAACCTGCATCTTTTGCCTTTATTGTATTAGCAGAACTGTCTCTTTCTAAAATATCACCAGCAGTAGCATCAATACTAAAAGTTATTGTAGTAGCATCAATACTACCTATAAAACTCTTTGCATAAACATTATTCCATCTAAGTGAAGCACTTTCTCCTAAATTATAAGTCTCATTAGATGTTGGTGATATATTAGACGTAAAATATGATTTATCTCCTTTGAAGGTAGCAATTGCAACTTCACCTTCACTAGTATTATTACCAATAGATAAATTAAGTTGACTGTCAGTACCCTTTGAATAAATTTTAAAAGTTTTATTATCTCCACCATAACTAGTTAAATTAGCATCATCTTGATTATCACCACTCAAATATAATGATCCAGTAATAGTTGCACCTGTACCTACAGTAGCAAGTTTTCCACCTACACTACCAGTAGCACCAGCCCAGTAAAGTGTTACTGCACCATCATTATCTGCATTAATTAAAGTATTAGTAGCATCACCATCAAGTACACTAAAACCTTCACCACCAGCAAGAATGTTTAACCAACCAATGCTATTTTCAATACTAGCATTACCACCTGAACCAGCATGAGATATGGTTAAAATATCACCAAAAATTGCATCTGCATCCTTTGAATAATAAGTATGTGATCCAAATCCTACTGTAGTCCCAAGACTTACAGTATCATAATTAACCCAACTTCCAGTAAATGTTGCAATACCAGTTGCTGTTAATCTATTTGTATTTACTTCTTCATTTGTAATTTGACCACTTTCAAGATTATTTGCCTTTAATGTTCCTACTGCCAAATAACTACTAAGAGGATTATCTGTAAGATTAATATTTTGAGGATCATCGGTTCCTAGTCCCATAGAACCGTCTTTTGTTATATGAACAGCATCATCAGTGTCCTTAACTCTAATGTTTATACCACCAGTAGCATTTTGAGCATCAATATATCCAGTAGTAGTATCAGTATAAAAAGCAAGATTATGATTAGTACCATCTCCACCAATCTGTATTGCCGGATTAGTTTCATCACCTTCATTTACTTCAGATCCAATATGTAAAGTAGCATTAGGACTGCCTACTCCTCCTACACCAATTTTACCATCACTATTAATTCTAAAACGTTCGACAGATTCATCACCAACAGATTTTTTAGTATTCAATTTAATGATACTACTATCAAATTCTATATTTGTATAAGTATCCCCACGATGTCTAATGTATTGAGCAACATCAAAATTAGACTCAGCATGTAAATCACTATAAAAAGTACTAAGTCCAGCAAATGATGATATTCCACTAACCCAAAGTTGATTAATGGTTGCTATACCACTTACATCTAAATTCTCTGCTGTAAGTTGTTTACCCTCAATTGATCCCTCAAATGATATTTTATGAGTAAAAATTTCCTTAAATTTGTTTGAACTACTTCCCAAATCAATGTAATTATCAGTTTCTGCAGCAATTGTACTTGCAAAAGATGCTATAACATCAATAGTATCTGCTGAAGTGGTACCAAATGTAGAAAAACCACTAACAGATAATCCACCCGTCACTGTGACACCGAATCCAGTAGTTTCAAATTTTATACCACGATTTTCATCACCTCTCCAAAATAATTCAACACCTCCATCACCATGAAATGTTGCCATATTAACATCATCAATAGTCTCAAGCACTATATCATGATTACCTGCAGGTATTTGCAACCGCATGTCATGATCCGTAGTATGTCTGATTATACTACCCCCAGTACTCCCACCAGCTGTAGTATAATATATTTTTAAATCAGAATCATCACCAAATATTGCACTTACATCATCACCAAAAAATGCAGTACTACCAAATCCAACAGTAGTACCTCCACCAACCATATCAAAATCAACCCAATTATTTGTAGCATTCTGTCCAAATGTTGCAACACCAGTAACCAATAATGTTTCAAATCCACCATCACCACCAACAAAACCACCATCAGCATGAAATATACCATCTACAAATAAAGCACCACCAACAGTTGTTATACCACCAGCAGCAGCAAGAGTAACTGCTATTCCAGTTGCATCTGAAGTACCTTTAACAGATAATCCTGATCCAACAGTTACATTTTCAACATATAATTTATTTGTAGTTACAACCCCAACAGCTAATATTTTTTCATTAGTCCAAGTATTATATCTAAGTGCTCTATCACCAGTAGGATTAATGGTTCCGATACCAGTATTACCATCATTATCGATACGAATTGCTTCGCCACTACCAACATGAAATGCTAGATTTGCATGATTGTTACTACCATCTTCAAAACATCTTATTCTGGCATAGTTATCTCCATCAGTAGCATTATCAAGTCTAATTTCAGCAGGGCCTTTAATATGAAGTGGTGCTCCTGGATCTGTGATCCCTATACCAAGTCTACCATGACCAGTCAAATTCATTAAATGATCTGAACCCCAATGACCAAATGTTAATATATTTCTATTATCATCAGTAGCATACCATCTATATCCAACATAAGCAGAATCTTTTGTATTACCTACCTTACCAATAACAATAGCATTAGTTCCACCTTCACCTAAATTAGCTGTATAATTTTCTTGACTATAAATTAAGTCTGAACCAGAAGCAGAAGATGTATTCTCAACAGTAAGTGTTGCATCGTTTGCTGTACCAGTACCATAAATATGAACCTGTTCACCAAATGTAGAAAATCCTACATGAGTAGATAATCCAGATATATAAAGATTATTAAATGTACCACTTCCTAAACTTATATTACCTTGTGCAAATATGCTACCAGCAGAATAAAAATCTCCACCAGTAGTAGTAATACCACCACCAGATGCAAGAGTAACTGCTATTCCAATAATATCTCCATCACCATATATTGGACCAGAAATTGAAGCAAAGTTTCCAACATGTAAATTTTCTTCAATACCTACACCACCCTCAACAACTAATGCACCATTATCTTTATTGGTTGATGTTGTTGTTTTACTAATAGTAGTGATTTGATCAAGTTCTATAGAATCAGCAGAAGATATAGTAAAATTACCTGATGTAGTTTGAATGGTACTACCATCAATACTAATATTATCAACTGTTATATCATCAAATGTACCTGTACCATATACAGTAAGAGTCTTCGATGTTGTTAGTCCACTAACATTCATTGTAGATGCTGTGGCTATTCCTAAATTCACACCGTCAAAAGTATGTGCAGTTCCTACAAATTCTGAAGCTTTATTTACTTTTAAACTATCTACATAGTCATTATTAATTTGAATACTATCTGCTTCAAAGATACCAGTAACTTTTGCTCCTGCATTTGTAGTTTCAAATCGTTTGGTTCCTGCATATGAAATTTTTACAGCACCATTGTTAACAGAAGAAACCTGTGTTTGTGTTCCACTTTTTATTTCAATATTATCACCAACAATCCATAAAGGATTTGTAGTTCCACCATTAATATATGATGTAGAAGCACCACCTACTTCTTCATGATATAATTTCAAATCACTTCCAGTACCAATACCTAATGTTGTAAAATCTTGAAATTCTAAAATACTATTTGCCCTATCCCATAAAATATCTCTTCCCTCAGTATTGCCCCTAAATTTTACACTGTTAATAAAAGTAGTTATTCCTGCTTCTAAATTTTGTGGTTTTAAATTTAAGAATGTTGAGAATCCAGTAAATATTGCATCTCCAACAACATCTAAAAGTCTTGTTGGTAAAGTGCTGCCTATACCAATACGATTATTAGTACTATCAAAAACAAAATTATCAGCACCACCCAAATTTCCAGTAGCATTATGAAATTGAACTTGTGAAATTTCTCCACCAGCACCTGCTTGAACAGATGATTGGCTAATCCATTCCATTCCACCTGTAGCAGTCTTTACTAAAATATCATTTGGTGAACCTGCTGCATTAGTTTCATCATAAATTACTCCTTCTATTCTAACATTTCCATTAATATGTAATAATTGTGTAGGAGATGAAGTTCCTATACCTACCGATCCAATTGTACTGCTATTATCATAAACAAAATATGGGGTATTTCCAAACTCACCATTATTATTGAATAAAATTTGATGATCTATTCCTGGTGGTGCTATTACAACTGTAACTGCTGTTCCTGGATTCACACTACCAGTTTCATTACCAATAGCACTTACAATACCACCTTCAAAATTAAGTTCTGTTGTACTACTTAATCCACCTACTAATACACCTTCTTCATAAAGACTAATGGCACCTGGAATTAATCCACCACCAAATGGAACCCAATATCTTTGTCTGGGAGTATCTTCTCCAAATACAGATATGACCTGCATTTTTGGTCCAATAGGAATATTACCATCACCTGTAGATGATAATGGTTCACCTAATGACGGTTCTGCTTGATCTAAACTTAAATATTGATACCTATCATCAGTTAATTTTTCTGATACTTTAACTCTTCCACTTAAATATTTTGGCATATTACGAAGCTGTTGAATTTTCTAGGATGCTACATATAAATTCCATTTGCAGAGGTCCGACCAATCCACCTGCAGTAGAAATACCAACATATGCTGAAATATTATTACTATCTAATACATCAACACCCAATACGGCATTATTTGCTGGATCAGTAGAACGAGGATATCTATGTTCTGTTAAAAATCCATCTTGAGAACATTTATATGTTAGAGAATCTTGAGAAATCTTAATAGATGATATTGCTCTTTTAATTCCACTATTTTCAGCACTTACAAATTTATGAGGTTGATTAACTATTGATTTACCAACAAATACAGTAATACTATCAGCTGCAGTAGCACCAATAGATATTGACGTATTATAAAAAGGATCAGTTGGTCGAGGATATGCATGTTTAGTGGCATAATTATCCTTATCACAAGTAAATACTATAGATTGATTTGAAATTTTAATAGAATCTTTTGCTACTTCAATTGCATCAGCAACTGCAGAATTATATGTATGAGCATATTGACCATCACTACCTGCTGGACTAATTTGAACAGTAAATGTATTAGCATCTACCCATGTAATTGGTAACCATTTTCTACTTTCAGGATCATGTGCTCTTGGATATGCTTCGGGTGAAGATCCACCATCTTTAGTGCATGTGAATGAAATAGCACCATCTTGAAATCTAATTCTACTTCCTGTATGAAGATTATGATTTACAGTTGTATTAACACTTAAAACTCCAGTAGAATGATTATAAGATGATCCAGCATCAGCAGTTAAAGTTGCTGGATTTGGTAAAGATGTTCCACCTCTATTAAGATTATATCCTTCTGGTATGGTTAGAACCATATCTCCAGTTGTTGGATTATATGTTGCATTTGATGGTGTAGTTTGAGTTATAGGACTTGCTCCAACATTTAAAGTTATTTTATCAGTTCCAGCATCTACCGTACAATTTATAGTTCGACTCCAATCTGCATCTCCATTATTTACACTTCCTAATGTAGTCATAATGGGATCACCAATTCTGGGATATGTATGATTACTACTATTATTATCCATTGCACATGAAAATGTTAATGAATTTAATTTAATATTAATAACATCACTTGCAGTTAAACCTGTTGAATCAGTTACTGTTAATACTAATTCTCCACTACTAGGAGTATAAGTTGCTGCTGTTACGTTAAAAGTTGTTCCTGTAGAATTAGCATCTCTTACAACTCCGTTTGCCTGTCCACCAGTCCATACATGTGTATAATTACCTCCAAAAATTATAGAATTATTTGTTACATCCTGTCCTGTTACAAAATCATGATCATAATCACCTCTACCACCACCAACGTTAACTTCAAATTGATTACCACTTCCCGTAACATTCGATATTGGTATAAATTTTCCACTTACAGGATCTCCAACTCTAGGATATGTTTTTTGTGCATCTGATCCTGCAGCACCACCATAATCACAACCAAAAGTTAAAGAACCATCTTCAAATTTAACATATTCACCATTTTGAAATGGTGGACTAGGTGTACCACTAACAGTAACAGTCATAATTCCTGTTAGTGGATTATAAGTTGTACCTGCACCTGTAGCAGTATGAGTTGTTGGTGGAGTTAATCCATGAGATGGAATCCTAAAACTTACAATTCCAGTTTTTGCATTATAAAGAGATCCACTGGGAGTAAATGGTCCTAATGATCCACCCACAACATTAATTGCTCCCGAATCTGCTCTTACAAATTTATGAATTGATGGAATATAAAAATGACTTAAATCATTAACAATTCCAACATTAGTAGAAAATGTAGATGAATTTATAACTTCTTCAACTTGAAATGCTGCCTGTGGTTCTGGAAAAATGGATGTAGTAAGACCATATGTACCTGAACAAGTAAATGCAATACCTGCCATTGTAATTTGATCATTTACCACAAAATTATGATCATTTAGAGTTTTAACAGTCGCAATTCCAGATGTATCATCATAATCAACATTCATTATAGTTGTTATTCCTGTTTGAACCCCAGAAAGAACAATTGAATCAGCAACAACAGCTGTTCTTTCTAAAACTAATCTACCATCAACTAAAATTAAAGCATCATTTGGTGGTATTTCAGCATCTTTTATAATTCTATTATTTCTTATATTTCCAGATGTTCTTGTCGCAACACTTGTTCTTCTATGTGTAAAAGAAACAGTAGGATATGTCGTTCCAACACCAACATTTGATACTTGTGCATACAAAACAATTGCAGAAGTACCAACAGGAGCTTCATATATAGTTTGCTCTCCTGGAGCTACAGGAACTGCAATTGTTAAAAATTTATTAAGTGGTGCAACTGCCATATTTTATCTCAATGCTAGTATTAAAGGTGTTACTTCTGCTTGGATTGCTCGACTAAAATCTCTTCCAGTAATTGTTGATGTAGTTTGGTTGATTTGAATACCCTCACCAATATCAAAGTTACCTTTTTGATCCGTAGCAGTAAATGGTATTTGTGCTCCATCCGAAGCAACAATTTCATTAGCCTTTATAGGAATAGCACCCTGTAGAGGTGTCGAAATATTTATATCCGTTCCCGTACCTACATATTCAAATGAGTGAGAACTTGTTAATATACGACTAATTCTTTTTAATGAAAACTCATCTCCAGGAAATAATTCATATGGAATAAATTCATTAAAAGTTATAGTAGACAATCCAGTTTTCTCTCCAGAAGTTACAGGAAATGTTGAAGAGTCTACTGTATAATAAATTGGTTCCATTACACATGTTCCAATTGCAGTATTACCTTCAACCTCAACTACAAGGTTCTGTGTTGGAAGATAATTCCTACCAGACGCAATTACATTAAATTCAGTAATTGTTCCAGTAGCATCTACAGTTGCCGTACCTTCTGCAATAATTCCTTGTGGACCTTTAGGTGGTAAAGTACCATCAATATCTCTAACAATAACACTTGGAGGATCTATAGCACTGAATCCAGTAACGGATGCACCTTCCATAATTTTAATAGAGTCTACTTGTTCTAAGGGTTCATTCAATACTCCAGTACCCTGAACAGACGGATAATTATCCAAATTAATTTTAAAGAATAATGCTTGACCATCAAAAGGTCTTCTTGCATTATTGTCTTCATCAAATACATCTGCACAAACTACAGTATCTTGCTCTTCTGCATTAGTACTATCGATAATATCACCTGCAGGATCAGTATTACTTACAATACCAGTAAATTGAGTAGAACCTAATCCAACAGCTACTAATCCAAAATTACCAAAGGATGAGTTAGAGTTTGTAAGATCACATTGACCACCACTAGAAGCATAAATTGCAATATCACAGTTAATTGTAAATATAGAAACTAATTGTGCATATCCATCATTTGTAAGTGATACACCAACACCAGCTTCATTATATTGAGTAAATGAATCACAAACCATTGATTTAAGATCCTGTCCAAATGTTGCTGCAGTGGCATGATCTCCATCTATTTTCATACCAATACTTTCACACATAAAATTAGTAC
>Ga0163179_10000924_pt1 | contig 20973 bp, 7 predicted proteins | sample AtlANTMetagenome_FD_109643 | JGI IMG/M metagenome (GOLD analysis project Ga0163179, IMG submission 109643) | Marine eukaryotic phytoplankton communities from the Atlantic Ocean - Atlantic ANT 2 Metagenome | ecosystem: Environmental > Aquatic > Marine > Oceanic | place: North Atlantic Ocean...
CCACGCTTGATCCACGCGCCGTTGTTTGATCCGTCGGCCCGAACGATCGGTGCCAGCGCGTCGCGACTGCGCGGGTGGTCTTTCCCGACACCCTCGGTCGTACGCTTGCCATGGAGGCCGCGCCGCGTCCACCCCTTCTCCATCGATTCGAACATCCAGGTGCCGAACCGCTTGGCATCGGAAAAGATCACATCCAGCCGACCGTCGGCGTCAATATCCGCGAAACGCAGGCCCGCGTCGCCGCCCGAAGCGGTCTCAATCGCGGTTCCCTCAGGAAGACCGAACGACAAGACCTTCCACGAACCGTCGACGAGGCGGCGGATCCGCGAGGCATCAAACAACTCGCAGCTCCCATCCCCGTCGATATCGCACAGACGCACGCCACCGGGCGCCGTATCCGGATCGATCTCCGCGCCAAGGGACTGCTGCAATTTCCACGTTCCCTTCTCAAACGCCCAGGCCTTCAGGAAGCCCGGCCGGTCGGTGGATACCGCCACCGTCTGACCCTCGACGATTCCGAACCGCAGCCGATCCCGCATTCCGGCCGGGAGGCTCGATTCCTTCCACTTTCGTTCTTCCGGTTGCCAGATGCGGCACAGGTTCGCCTTCGCATTGGAGATCAGGACGTCCATGAACCCATCGCCATCGATGTCGAAGATGCGTACCCCGTTGTCGCGCCCCTTTGCATCGCGCAGCGGGTGGCCGGCGAGCATGTGCTTCACGAGGCGCTCGTCCATCTCGCGCATGTTGAGGAACTTGACCTTCCGGCCATGGGTACGGTCGGCGTGGTCCACGATGTCAACCATCTGCTCGTTGCGCATCCAGCCGCCGGCATGAAAACACAACGAAACGGCGCCCTGCTTTGCGACCGTCGCATCCACTGCTGCCTTGAAGTCGTCAATCATCATCGGATTCTGCGCCCCGTTGAGCGCCTGGCCGGTGTAGTCGTTCGGATAGACGAAGGGCACCTCCCAGATCAGCTTCCCGACCACGAACGGGTACGGGTAGTCCTCGATATAATTGACGAACCCGTCCATCATGTACTTCGAGAAGCGTTCGGCCCCGGCCGGATCGCCGTCGAAGAGCGAACGCGGCAAATCGGGATCGCCTGGGGTGAACACAACACCGACGCTCGAGCTCGATGTCACAAAGTTACCCTCCACGCTGGTGCCATTGAGGAACTCGGCGTAGGCGCGCGGGCTCGGCGTGTTCTGGCCGTCCATGCACGGGAAGCGAAAGCCGACCGCACGGTTGTTGGGGATCTGCGCGAGGTGATCGACACAGCCGTGAAAGTCAACCCAGGCCGCCCGGAAGTTGTCGCGCTGGAGGAGCGGGCACGGGTGCGACAGGGTGTGCGTCTCCAGCGAGACGCCCTGCTCCAGGAACCATTGCATGTTCGGGTGATCAACCTTCGGCCGGATGCAGGTGATTGCCACCGGTCCCCGTCCGTCGATTTTCTGCAGCCGTTCGATGATTGGGTTGAGGTAATTACGAAAGCCCTGCCCGTCACCCAACATGTCGTCGATCGCCAGGACGAAAACGGCTTCGACACCCTCCTCACCGATCCACTGAGGTGTCACCAGCTTCGCCGAGCCGCGCTGGAGCTGCCAGGGGTTGTTCGGCTCGTCGAGGTGAGCCAGGCGGTTGCCGTCCGCTGCCGCACCGGAGGAACCCACGATTGCGAGTGCTGCGAAAATCAGGGAGAGGCGTTTTGCTTCGATTTTCATCTTCATGGACATCGTTTGATCGTCCCAATTCAGACCCGCGGGATGCAAGTTGACAATCACGGATCGACGGGACGTCAATCTGAACACACCATCTCCACACTTGCTCGTCAAAGATTCCCGTATTCGCCAGAGAAACCGGGATTCCGACCACGCCGGTGAACAACACTTTCCCCCCTGCGGGAATCCCGACCCGGAGACCTCCAGGAAAACAAGTAGTCCCCAAGCGCTGCGGGCGTATTAATGGTGCTGGGGACAACGGCGACCGCCTATGCGACCCTGCCACCCCTGCCTCCGCAGGAGCCCGTAAATCTGGTACAAACTCGACTTCCTGGCAGTTACCGAAGAGTCATGCGGATGCGAACGAAGTGCGCGATGGCCTGCCCGGTTTGCCGGAAGGAGAGGGTGCGTGTTCCTTCGCCGTTGTTGGTGCTGCCGGTGTATTCCACACTGACCGGTTCCCAGTTGGAGAGATCGTCGGAGATTTCGGCCGTGACGAGCGCATCGTCCGCTCCAATCGCCATGGTAAACGAGAAGGCTGCGGGGTCGAGACGGTCGATGGCCAGATCGGGATGGTTATCGAGAACATTCGGAAATCCTCCGGTGGTGTACTCCGAGAGCGCGACGAGGCCATCGCTCTCAGGGTCCTCCAGGGGGTTCACGTTCCCGTTGGCCGTCCTCCATTCACCAAAGGTGTAGGCGTCGGTTTCGCCGGGGTGGCCGCCGACCACCGCGCTGCTCCGCCAGTGATTCGGGGCGGCGGAATCGAAATCGGGATCGTCCGGAGCGATGGGAACGAGACTGTATCCGTCCCCGTCGGCCGATTCCGGCCAAGGGGCTTCGTCGCTGTAACTGAAATCGAGAATGCTCTCTCCCGTGCTGGACACAAGGTGTACGCGCTCGCCACTGTTGCGGAAGAGAGTGTCCGAGGCGGCGTAGTCACCGGCAACCGTGACCGACGGGAAAGTGGCGGTGTAGCGCAGCTGGAACGCAGCGGGATTGCTAACGACGACCACACGCTCACCGGGTGCGAGCAGAGTGTTTTCAGGAAAGGTAAACTCGATTCCAGAGTCGAACCTCAGGCCACCGGCATCGACGGTAGCTTCGCTGATATTCTGGAACTCCACGAACTCGAACTCGTCCTGATCGGTATACCCGGCGGCGAGCTCGGTCGCATCTGGAGAGGCCGGATGATACATGAGCTCCGTGAGGACTAAGTTCGCTGCCGAGGCAGCCACCGCGGTACTTGTGTTAGTCACTGTGATGGTGTCGGCGGTGAGGACGTTGCCCTGAAAGTCGAGCGCCTCGAGCGTCAAGTCGTTGGCTCCCGGGCCGAGGGGTAGCTCAACACGCCAGGAATTCTCGTCGTCCCAGGTAACCGGCAACACGATTGACGATCCGGCCACGCGAATCTCACGGACGTTGATCCAGCCGTCGCCCTCGAGCGTGACCGGGTTCTTCGAGGAATTGAAGGCGTTGCCGTCATTGGAGGTGATGCCGAAGGCCACCGGAGCGACCGCACTCTCGGCTCGTCCCCGGGCGTAAGAGGCGCGCTGTTGAATGAAACCGGTGAGCACGCTGACGTCACTTTGGCCCGTGAGGAAGCTGCGGTAGTGTGATACCCACGAACCCATGTAGCCCGAATTGTAAGTGGTCGTCACGAGGTCGAGGACATGCCCCCAGTAGGCTCGTTTGTTTACCGGGTCGAGGAGGAGGCGGTCGAGATCGGCACTTGGCGTCATGCTGGAGGTCGCACCATTGATGAAGGCGAAGTCCATGTCCCAGGGAAAGAGGAGAACGCGCCCGTCCGAGGGGCGCTGGTAAAAGCGCGCGTTGTGGGCATTGGAGTTGTTGAAGTAGCTGTCGCTGACGGCGGCCAAACTTACCGCCGCGTAGCAGCGCAACCACTGATCGACATCGATGACCTTGTCGGCCTCGGCGAGGAAGCCGGAGGTAGGCATGGAGAAAAGGTTCCCCATCGCCATCACGCCGCGGTAGTCATCCTTGACCTGATTGTTGCGAAGTTGAAAGTAGTAGCGGTAGGCTTCTTCATTGTCGCCCAGGTCACGAATGGAAACCCCGACCACGCTGTCGGGATTGGGGCGCTTGAATCCCTCTGGACCACCGGTGGTGGTAGTGGGGTAGTAGATCAATTCGTAGTTGTGGAAGGACCCCTCCTCACCGTTTTCGAACTGCGAAGCGAGGAAACCGTTGCCGAAGCGAGCCAGTTGCAGCTGGGCCGAGCCGTCGCCCACTCCGGGAGCATCAAGAAAGACAACGTCATTGTGGAGAGCGGGAACCCCACCGGCACGGTTCATGAAGTGCCAGATCAGGATTTCGTCCTGGCCGAAGGTGCGGCCGAAGCGCCAGCCGCCGGAGCGGTCGAGGCCGATCGATTCGAGGACGCCGCGGAACTTTTGATCGGCGTTAAAGCCGATGCTGAATCCACGGCGATTGAGATCGGGGCGGCCCCGCTGGCTGCCTTTGAGGCGGATCCCGACGTCGTAGAAAACCTCGTCTTCGTAGATCACCGTGCCCCCGATACGGTGATTGCTCATCAAGTTGGTGGTCGTTCCCAGTACGGATTCGTCGGCGGGAAGCATGACGATTTCGATGTGCTGGGCGGGGTGGCTGCCCCTGGTTTCCGAACCGACCCGGAAGAGGGCGCGCGAAGCGGGACCCGCGGCAGGGTAAAACGAGGTCCCTCCGAGGCTGTCCCGGGCTTCGAGATAGAATTGTACTTTAACATTGTTCGAGTGACCGGGAATGTCGCCGCGGTAGCGTCCGTTTCCTGCATGAACCATGGCTACCTGGCTGTAGCTGGATCCGTTGGTCGACCAGTGCAGGGTGGCCGAGGCGACACCGTCCGGATCGGAGAGACTCGCCGAAACCGTGACTTCTTCTCCATTGCCCGGACGAAGAGGCCGGTGCATGAACCCTTCGGAGGTAGGCCCGAGGTTGGCGACCCGGGTGGAGTTTTCCGCGCCCGGAGTTCCGCTGCAGGCGGACTGGTTGAGGACGTGCGTTTTGGCGACCCGGTCAAAGTAGAGCCGGGTGTTGAGGTTCGGTGCGCCGCTCAGCCATTTGGCGCGGAACGAGATCTCATAGTCGCGGTTCGAATTGATGGTCACGAAGGAGTTGCCGAACTTGAGGGTGGTCTCGGCCTGGTTCTGCTGATGCCACATCGGGCCGGTCGCCACGACATGAAGAACTTTGCCGGCTCCATCGGGGTCGGCGATCACCTCGGATCGTCCGTGCAGGCCATGGGTGCCCACCATGCGCCAATGGTCGGGAGAGGTGCCGATCGGATCGCCCTCAAAGTCTCCGTTCTGAATGAGCTCGCGCGCGGACCCATCGGGATCCTCGATGACGCTGATGTCGTCAATGAGACACTCTCCGCTGCCAAGAAGACCAAAGATAAACTCATTGTAGGTTGAGGGATCGGCGGTGCCGGGAAAGCGCAAGCCCCGGGCACGATGGCTAAAGGTCTGCCAGCTGCTCGCATTGGATTCATCGCTCGCGGCCCAGGCCTCGGCGGTCGCATTGTCGGCGTCTGGATCCCGTAGCTCGAGACTCGAGCCGTTCCCGTCGGCTGCGTCGGGCCAGCGCCCCCCGTCGTAGTAGTGCACTTCATCGACGGGATTCTGAACCTCGTTCTCGAGCCTGACGTAGCCATGGTCGTTGTTGAGCCTTCCCGAAAACTCACCCGCGATGGTGATGTTGGGGTGTTTGACTGCGAGGGCGGCGGCATCCCGCGCAATGACGAGGTAGTCCCCCGGCGACATCATGGTGTTGTCGGGAAACTGAAACCCGATTGTGCCGTCAAGCGACCATCCGCCAAGGTCGACCTCGGCCGCTCCCCGGTGATAGAGTTCGATCCACTCTTCATCAATTTCGCCGTACTCCTGGGAGGGCGTGCCTCCACTCGCGACGAGGATGGCGTTCGCTTGCAGCCCGAAGATGATATCCCCGCTTCCAGCCTCGGCTTGGTGGACCTCGACCGATATGCGGTTGGATCCGGCCGTGAAAGCGGATTTCGGAACAACGAGGGGACCTTGCAGGGTGGCATCGTTCCCCGGGGGACAGGTGGCGAAGGTCGCCACATTGATTGCCCCCGCCGGCATGCAGAAACGGCCGACCTCGATGCCGTTGACATGGAAAACCGCGCCATCGTCGACCAGGTGGAAGAATTCGACCTCCTCCAGCCGGTCGTACTGGTCCTGGGTGAGATCAATCTCGCGCTCGAAATAGTAGGTGACAACGTAGGGATTGTTGAAGGCCGGCCAGGTGAGGCTGCTCAAAACAGGTTCCGGAAAGACGCCTCCAAGGTCGAAACCCAAGAGCCCGCTCCCACTGAACCAGGCCCCCCCGGGGGGATGCGCGGCCTGCGCCCATCCCCCGCCGAGGTCGGCGCCCGACTGGTTGTAACGCCAGGCCTCGTTCCAGTCCGAGATGATCTCCTCTTCAAGTCCCCCGGTTTGGGCCTCCCGTTCGGGTTGGGGCCGGTGGTGGTACATGATCTCGTTGATCACGATGGCGTCTTCGATGACAAAGGTGTTGGGGTCACCCGGAGTCGCGGCATGGGGAGTGAGAAAGCGATCCCGGGTTGTTGCTCCCTCCCGGCGGGCGAGGCTTCGGGCCTTGACCCGGACGGCGTCGATCACCGCGGTGCCATTGACTGATTTCAGGAAGAGCCGGCCTTCGTCGGCCACGCGGAAACCGAGCGCACCCTCGTTGATCACGATTCGAGAACCGGAAGGAAGGGTGCCGACAGCGAGAGAGTGCATTCCGCCGCCAGGTAGAACGGGATTCTCCAGGGCAAAGTCGCCCAGCTCCACCGCTGCCGAACCGGCATTAATCAATTCCACCCAGAAGAGCTGCGCATCAGCAGAGGAAACTTCGCTGATTTGGAGTCCAGGGCCAGCTCCCCCGGAGTCGGCGATTAATGCCTCGAGCTCGAGACCGAAGACGATGTCGCTGCTGCTGTCGCTCATTTGATGGACCTCCACCGAGAAACGATTGCTGCCGGCCACCACATGTTGCAGAGGCAGGGAAACCGGGCCCTCCAACTGCGCTTCGCCTCCGTCGTTGGCGAAGGTCCCCGGATCAACCGCCCCCCCGTCCATCTTGTAACGCCAGACTTCCTCCCCATTGAGATAAAAGACAGCCCCATCGTCAATAAGGTGGTTCATCGTGAGCGACTGGAGGTTGGAAAGCTGCGCGGCGCTCAGGTTGAACTCGGTCTCGAAATAGTAGGTGACGACGAACGGGTCATTCAGGCCCGGCAAGGTGAGGTTGGTCAGGATCGTCTCGGGGAGCGGGTTGAGCTCGGAGGCGATAACACCGGGACCTTCCTCCCAGCCGTCCACGCCGGTCACATGGTTACTGCCCTCCCATCCGGCAGGCGCCTCGATGCCACTTTCGTTATAGCGCCATGAGGACCCGAATTGCAGAAGCGAAATTGTAGTGTCGCCGAAATTGTCCGTGCCAGGGCTGCCACCCGCGATTCCGCTCGAAGTCCAATTCTCAGGCAATTCGCTGGCGAGACGAGGACTAAGCTTGGCGAGAGTTGTTCCCGATCCGTCCGCAGCGACTGGCCAGCGTCCACTCTCACCGAAGTCGAGCTCGTCCATGATGCGCTCACTGTTATTACGCAGCCGGATACGCTCACCGCTGTTGTCGAGGCTACCCTCGAACCGCCCCTCAGCCACCCCCGCTCTTCCACTCCCACCCTCCACAACAACGAAGCCGCCCCCGGGAATAACCGTGCCGTCGGGAAAGTCGTAGTCGATCCCGCCCGAGATCCGCCATCCCGAGAGGTCGACGTCAACGGTCATCATGTTGTGGAGCTCGACCCATTCAGCCTCGCCGTCGCGGGGGTGATACATGAGCTCGTTGAAGCTCACCACTGCGTCGGCGGCGCCCGCGCCGCCGGCAAGGGCAAGAGTCACGCTGGCGGCCAAGGCAGTCCGCAACGGCCATCGGGGGGTTCTAAACGGCATCAGGAATCAAGAAGGTACGCCAAGTTCCGGGGACTGACAACAAGCATACAGAAAAAGAACCGCGCGCTCCGGTGACCGGGCGCGCGGAAACAGCAGGCCGGCCAGACCGGGAATCTAGCGGCGCTGGCGACGCAGAACGAGGCCCACCCCGAGGAGACCGAGGAGAGCAGTCGAGGGCTCCGGAATGACACCGCCGACTTGGAAGTTGTCGCTCCACAAGCGGTCCGCACCGGCTCCGCCGATTCCGACGAACTGGTTGTTCAGGATGTCGTTGTAAGCACCACCGCCGATCGTGTTGAGGTCGATGATCCCGCGCGAAACTTCGTCGACGTAGATTTCGAGGAGATCGTTGGGAACGTCAACCCGCACAGCGTAGTTGTGCCAGGCGTTGTCGGCGGGAATTCCCGACGTGAGGCCGGTGTCGATTTCCGCGGAGCCGTTGAAGAGGCCAATCTCAGGGAACTGGGGATGATCGCTTATCCGGAAGAAGATCGAGAGGTTGCCCGCTCCGAAGATCGTCGCGGGGGTGGCTCCAATGGTAAAGTCGACCCGGTCAGGCAGATGAACGAAGTCCGACTGCAGGACAAATTCGTCCCGCAAGCCGTACTCAATGCTCCAGTCCCCCCCGCCGCCGCGCTGGGTGAAGCCAGTAGCACTGCCCGCGCCGCTCCCACCCGGATACCCGAAGCCGCCGGGGTTGTTGGAACCGTCGGTGGCGATCGAGAAGGGCGTCGAACCCCAGAAGCGGGCCGGATTCCCATAGTTGTTTTCGACCTCATCGACACCGGCTGGAAGGGTGAATTGCTGGGCGGGATAACCCTGCCGGGCAGCGATGGGCGAGCCCGGTCCGATGGTGAAGCTGTCGCTGTAATCGAGTGCTCCGATGAGACTCGAACTTCCGGCCGTGACAGCGGCCTGGGAAACCAGCGTGGAGGCGGTAGCGGCAAGGACGCCGAAGGCGATTCTTGAACAGGTAGTTTTCATTGATCTGAATTCGGAATGGTTAGGGGTTGTTGTCGAGGACTCGGAAGTAGGCGTTGTCTTGAGCAGGGGGGAGAATTGCAGAAATATCCTGCAGGAGGGAAGTCGAATTCCCGCCTGAAGCAACCGGATTGATCAATTCAAGCCAGTTTTCGAGGTCGAAGGACATTTCGACCGTGTAGTCGGTCCCGGGCCGGGAATCCCAGGTCAGGGAAATTGTTCCGGCCTCAAAGCCCACTTCGGTCAGCACCGGACCTTCGCCCGGCTGGGCAGCTCCGGGGGCGCCCACCTGGAAGTTATCGCTCCATTGCCGATCGTCGCCGGCCGCTCCCACGCTCACGACTCCGTTGTTGAGGATTCCGGCGTAGGCTCCATCCGCGAAGGTAGCCAGGTCGAGGACGCCCCTCGACACTTCATTGACGAACACCTCAAGAGTGTCATTGGGGATGTCTGCTTTGACTGCGTAGTTTTGCCACAGGTTGTTGTCCTCAATCCCGGATGTGAAGCCGGTGTCCATCTCGCCCGCCTCGGCGTTGAAGATGCCGATTTCCGGGGAGGGATGCCCCGAGCGCCGGAAGAACAACGCGATGTTGCTCGGAGAAGCGATGGTGTTGGGGGTGTCGCCGATGGTAATGTTGACCCGGTCGGATGTTTGCACGAAATCGGTCTGGACTACGAAGACATCGCGCAATCCGTAAGGGATGCTCCAGTCGCCGCCGCCGCCACCGCGCTGCGTAAAGCCTTCATCCGTGCCCGCGCCACTGGACCCGGGATAGCCCACCGCCCCGGGATTGACGGCCCCGTCAGCGGCGATCGACCAGTTTTCAAGCCCCCAGCTCTGGGTGGGATTGCCGTAGCTGTTCTCCACGTTGTCCTCACCGATCAGGAGAGGAAACCCCTGGACGGGATACTCCTGACGTTCGGCGATCGGCGAGTTGGGTCCGATCGTAAAGGTATCGCTATAGTCGAGGTCTCCGATCAAGGTCGAACTGCCGACGGTCACCCCGAACTGGACGGCTGGTTCCGGTGGCTCCGGGGCATCTGGCGGGACCACCGCGCTGGAGCCCACTTGAAAGTTGTCGCTCCACAGGCGATCGTTGCCGGAGCCCCCGATTCCGACGAAGGAATTATTGAGGATACTGGAGTAGGCTCCGCCAGCGAAGGTTTTGAGATCGACGGTTCCGCGGACTTCTTCGTTCACGTAGATTGCGAGGATCTCATTTGGAACGTCGACATAGACGGCGTAGTTCTGCCACAGGTTGGAGGCATCGATGCCGGACGTGAGGCCGGAGTTGGTTTCGCCAAGCCCGGCATTGAAGATGCCGATCTCGGGAAAGGAGGGATGGCCGGTGGTTCGGAAGAAGACCGAGATGTTGTTAGGGCCGAAGATGTCTCCCGGAGTGTCGCCGATCGTGAAGTCCACCCGGTCGGTGAGCTGGACGAAGTCAGATTGCAGCATAAAAACGTCGCGGAGGCCGTAGGGGATGCCCCAGTCGCCGCCACCGCCGCGCTGAGTAAAGCCGGTCTCGCTTCCCCCGCCACTCGGTCCCGGATAGCCAAACCCCCCCGGGTTGACAGCGGCATCGGTAGCGATTGACCAGGCGTTGGACGCCCAACCCGCAGAAGGGTTTCCGTGGCTGTCCTCGATCAGTTCCACACCACCCGGGAGCGGAAACCCCTGGGCACCATACGCCTGACGGGCGGGGTCGGTGGCCTCCGCTCCGATCGTGAAGGAGTCGCTGTAATCAAGGTCGGCGATCAAGGAGGAGGAGCCAATTTCTACCGCGAAGGCCGCCGGTGGTTCCGGCGGGGCGGGCGGATCGGGAACCTCAACGGCGGCGTAGTGAGCGGCCACCCGGGCTGCCGAGAGTGGATAGTTGTAAATCGCGACCTCGTCAAAGGTGGCGTCGGGTCCAGTTTCACGGCCATCCTTCCCAATGTAGATCGCGTTGTCGGTATTGACTGCCGGACCGATGTTGGGCTGGGCGGCCGGCCCGACCGGAGTAGCGGTGGCGAGCACCCCATCGAAGTAGAGATTCATCTCCCCGGTCCCCGCGTCCCAGGTGGAGACAACATGGTGCACCGCACCCACGCTGAGCTGCTCTTGCGAATCCAGTCCAGACCAGCCGGCCGCGGTTTGCACATGCGCGCGCACATTGCGGTTGGAGGTCGTGTAAATCATCAGGGAAAAATCTCCGCCGCCCTCACCGTCACCAACCAAGTTATGGAAGCTCCCCGGGGCGGAGTTCAGTTGGACCCAGAACTCGACGGTGAAACCTCCGCCGTCGAACTTCTCGAAAGGAAAGGTCATCAGCTGGCCGTTGCCCATGGTGCTGACCGCCTCGTTGTTGTCGTTCAGGAAGAGCGAGTCCTGCGCAAAGAATACCGAGTCGAAGGCATCGGCGTCATTCCCGTTGGCCGTGGAATCCAATGCGGGAGTGGCGGTATCATCGAGTCGCCAGTAGGCGACCGGGTTGTCGGCCAGAATCTCGGTCTTGAGATCAGCCAAAGCGGAGGGCACGGTGACAAGAAGCGCCCCCAGAAGAGGAATTTGAGTCTTCATCAACCCCTTCCAAATATTGGGCACCCTTCAGAGCGTCAAGGAGTTTTGTCGTCACCTCTTTGCGGCACCCAGTCGACCTTTCCGCGACCTCGGGGTCACATTTTTGGACCCTCTCGACAAACAGCATAATGGCGGCGCACCCTCGCCCGGATCCGACAAGGATTCCCTGTTCTCATTGATGCGGGGTGTTTTTCGGAAACCGATCCGCCCCATGGTTGATTTTCCGCGTGGTCACACTATTCTATTACAACTGCAGGGCTGCCTCAGCGCGACGATCCGCAGATAATGGCGAAGCAATGACCCGGAACACGATCCTTTGTTTGTCGTTAGTCAGCGGCATGCTCTCCGCGGAGGCGGAGGACACCTGGTGGTCCTTGCAACCTCTCAAGCGGCCCCTTCTTCCAGAAGCCAAGGGTCCGGATGCCGGAAGGGTCGCGACTCCGGTCGACCTTTTCATTATCGATAAACACCGAACCGAAGGGATGCGGTTGTCGCCGGAAGCCGACCGTCGAACTTTGATTCGGCGGCTCTACTACAATCTGATCGGTCTTCCCCCCACGCCCGGGGAAGCAGAGGCTTTCGTCAACGATCCCGATCCCAAGGCTTACGCCAGGTTGGTGGACCGCTTACTGGATAATCCGGGCTACGGCGAGCGCTGGGCGCGGCACTGGCTCGACGTGGTGCACTACGGAGAGAGCCACGGCTATGACAAGGACAAGCCCCGGCCCAATGCCTGGCCCTACCGCGACTACGTGATCCGGGCCTTCAACGAGGACAAGCCCTATGGCCGATTCGTTAAAGAGCAAATTGCGGGCGATGTCCTATGGCCGGAAACAGTGGATGGCATCGTGGCGACCGGGTTCATCGCGGCGGGTCCCTGGGATTTCATCGGCCATGCCGAGGTTCCGGAGGAGAAGATCGATGGAAAAGTGGCGCGGCATCTCGACCGGGACGACATGGTAACCACTACCATGAACGCCTTTTCTTCGATCACGGTGCAGTGTGCACAGTGCCACGATCACAAGCTGGATCCGGTCACGATGAAGGACTACTACGCGCTGCAGTCGGTATTCGCGGCCCTTGATCGCGCGGATCGGCCCTATGATGCGGGTCCGAAAGTGGCGGCCAAGCGCGAAAGCTTGAACAAGAAGAAGAGCGGGCTGGAGGAAGAATTGGGAAAAACTCGCAAAGCGCTCCAGGCTCTCAAGACTCCCACGGTCCTCGTCCTCGAAAAGGAGATCGCCGAATTGAGCCGAAAGATCGCGGCGATTGAGAAACCGGGCGGAGAGCGGTCCGCTCGCTACGGCTATCACAGTGAGGTGGCGACAAAGCAGGACACTGTGAAATGGGTGCAGATCGATCTTGGGGAAGCGGTGCCGATCGATCAAGTCGTGATAGCGGCCACGGAAGAGTATGGGTTCGCTGACTTTGGCTTTCCCCATCGATTTCGGGTGGAAACCTCCAACCGCGTGGACTTTTCGCAGAAGGCGATCTTGGCGGATTTTAGCGGCGCGGACTTTCCAAGACCGGGGGCACGCCCCGTCCTCTTGGAGGGCAAGAAGAGCGTGGCGCGCTTTGTCCGGGTGACGGCCACCAAACTGTGGAGTCGCCGGCAGAAAGGTCAGGCCAAGACCGACGATTGGATTTTTGCGCTGGGGGAAATGGCGGTCCTCAGTGGGGGCAGACTCGCCAAGGTGAAGGCGGTGACCGCCTTGGACAGCATCGAAATGCCTCCCCGGTGGGCGAAGGCCGATTTGATCGACGGCGTCTATGGCGCTTTTCCCCTGGACCGGTTTGGGGGCGGTGGCAAGAGCAACACAAACGGTTATCACAGCAAGTTTGCAACGGAGTCAGACACCGAAAAGTGGGTGGCTATCGATCTGGGACAGGCGTTGGAGATCGACCGCGTGGAGCTCTATCCCGCCCGCCCCACCGATTTTGCCGACACTCCCGGATTCGGATTTCCGGTCCGCTTTCAATTGCAGGTTGCGGATGGCCCCGAAGCAGACGGCTTTGGGGTGTTCGCGGATGAAACCAAGAAGGACTTCAAGAACCCCGGTGTCGGGATGGTGAGCTATTCCGGAAAAATGAAGGGGCGCATCGTTCGCTTGCAGGCGAGTAAGCTGAACAGACCCCAGGGCTCCGGCGGACACATGCTCGCGCTGGGAGAAATGCGGGTCTACAGCAAGGGCAAGCTGGTCTCGACCGGCGCCAAGGTGACGGCCCGCGACACGATCGACTCGGGTCGCTGGCATCGCAACAACCTCGTGGATGGCTACACCAGTCGGCATCGCATCGAGAAGGACGCGGAAAAGTTGATCCGGCTGGCGGGATCCGGGGATCCAAACGCGAGGGAGAAGCTTGCTGCCAAACAGGCCCGGCGCACGGACCTCATGGCGAAACTCGCCAGCCCCGAACTGAACGCTCGCGAGAAGTCCCTCACCGGCCAGCTCGCCACGGTGGAGGCCGAGCTCAAGAAGCTGGCCAAACCCAGCATGGTTTACGCCGGAACCGTGCACAAGGGCGGTGGGACCTTCAAAGGACGCGGGCACGTCGGCGGGAAGCCTCGTGATATCTTCATCCTCCACCGGGGGGACGTGACCCAGCCCGGTGATCCGGTTGAGCCGGCGACGGTGCCGGGAATCGTTCCCGGGGTTCCGGCGACCTTCGATCTCCCCGAGGACCACAAGGAGGGAGCGCGACGGGTCGCCTTGGCGGAGTGGATTGTTCATCCCGAAAACACCCTGACCTGGCGCAGCATAGTGAACCGGGTTTGGCACTATCACTTCGGACGGGGCATCGTGGAGACGCCCAACGATTTCGGCCAGGTGGGAGGAACCCCGAGTCATCCCGAGTTGTTAGACTGGCTGGCGGTGGAGTTTCGGGACGGTGGAGGATCCTTGAAGGAGCTGCATCGCCTGATCCTCAACAGCGCGGTATATAAACAGAGTAGCGCCCATAATCCCTCGTTCGTGGCCAAGGACAATTCAAACCGGTTCCTCTGGCGGCACAATCGCCGGCGCCTGGAAGCAGAGGCTCTGCGGGACACGGTGCTCTTGGTCTCGGGCAAACTCGATCGCAAAATGGGCGGGCCGTCCTTCAAGGACTTCGTTATCGAGCAGCCCCAGCACTCGCCACACTACCAGTACCACAAGGCCAATCACGACGATCCCTCCACCCACCGGAGGTCGGTCTATCGCTTCCTCGTCCGTTCACAGCCGCAGCCCTTCATGGACACCTTGGATTGCGCTGACCCGTCGCAATTGGTGGACAAGCGCGGCGAAACAACGACCGCCTTGCAGGCTCTGGCCCTCCTGAACAACGCCTTCATGGTGCGGATGGCCGAACATTTCGCCACCAACATCATGCGCGAGGACGATCCGGTGAGCGCGGCGGTGGAGAGGACTCTTTCGCGAAAGGCCACCGAGGATGAACACACCTTGTTGGTGGGCTTCGCCAAGAAACACGGGTATGCGGCGATGTGCCGATTGCTCTTCAACTTCAGTGAATTCAGCTTTGTCGATTAGATGAGTATTCATTCGCGACGCGACTTTCTATGGCAATCGGGCGGCGGGCTCGGTGGAATCGCATTGGCTTCCATGGTAGGCCGTGAGAACGCCCTGGGCGCGACCGGAGGGGTGATTCACCATCCTCCCAAGGCCAAACGGGTGGTGCAACTCTTCATGGCCGGAGCTGCCAGTCACATCGACCTCTTCGACTACAAACCCGCCCTGGTGAAGCACCACGGAGAAAAGTCCGACTTTGGAGAGCCCGTGGAGGCGTTCCAGAATGGCCTCGGCCCGTGGCTCAAACCGTTCTGGGAATTCAAACCCTACGGCGCCAGCGGAAAGCTTCTGGGGGAAACGGTCGCTCCACTCGGCGAGGTCGTCGATGACATGGCCTTCATCCACAATCTGATCGGCAGGACCGGGGTTCATAGTCAGGCGACTTATCTCCAAGCAACCGGCTTCGACCGTCCGGGCTTTCCCGGAATGGGATGTTGGGTGAGTTACGGGCTGGGCAGCATGAACGACAATCTTCCTACCTTCGTCGTGCTTCCCGACCACCGGGGATTTGGATCCAACGGTCCCAAGAACTGGGGAGCAGCCTTTCTTCCGGCCCAGCACCAGGGGACGATCATCCGCCCGGGCATGCCCAATCCGATCACCGACCTGCGTCCTCCACGAAGTGCGAAGTACATCAACGCGGACGTCGATGCCGACAGCCACGCCCTCCTTTCCAGGGTCAATGGTGCCTACGCGGCGGAGCGGACAGGAGATTCCCGCCTTGAGGCCCGGATCAAGAGCTACGAGCTCGCCGCGCGCATGCAACTTGCCGCTCCGGAGGCCCTCAATATCTCCAAGGAGCCGGAATACATTCGCAAGATGTACGGCCTCCAGCCGGACGGAACGAAGTGGGACAAGAACATCAACGGCAAGGAGGAGGCGGATTACTTCGGACGCAAATGCCTGGCGGCCCGCAGACTGTTAGAACGGGGGGTGCGTTTCGTGCAGGTCTGGTCGGGCTGCGACAACGGTTTCCCCCGCCGCAATTGGGACAGTCACGAAGATATCGTGCGCGATCACGGCCCCCTCTCCCACGGAATGGCAGTGGGCGCGACCGCCTTGATCAAGGATCTCAAGCAACGTGGGATGCTGGAGGACACCGTGGTGCTGTGGACCACGGAATTCGGCCGGATGCCATCGACCCAGGGCAGCAAGGGACGCGATCACAATCCCTACGTATTCACCAACTGGCTGGCGGGAGGCGGAATCAAGGGCGGAGTGACCCAAGGCGAAAGCGATCAGTGGGGCTACAAACCCCTCGACCGGTCCAATCCCACGGAATGCTACGACATTCACGCCACCATTCTCCATCTCCTCGGGATCGATCACGAAAGACTCACCTTCCGCAAGGATAGCATCGACCGCAGGCTCACCGACGTCCATGGACACGTCATCAATGAGATCGTGGCCTAGGACAAGTCGCGAACGGATCACTCTTCTCAAACTGACAGGGTGCTCCTGAGACGGTGGTTCCCGGAAGGCTCCCCTGCCCCTCCAGGATATGCGGTTCATGTAACCGGGGTCAGGCGCAGGGGCGAGTAACCCTCTGCAGCTCTGCAGCCTCCCCCGCACCACACCTCGCTTCCTGCCCCATATGGGCGAGTGACGTAAACCCGTGGCAATTTTCAATCGTCTCACGCCGAATGCGCGAACACTGTTCCTGGAATGACAACCTACGTCGCCCGTGGCCCTCATCACTTTCAACGGGACGAATCAAGGGAGGCAGGCATAGTGTCGCGATCATGATGAAGACCCTACTGACCCTGACCACCGGCCTCTTCCTTGGAACGCCGGCCCCCTGCCTCCCAACCCCCATTCCGCCTCCCAGGCAGGACTATGAGAAGGCCTGCGAACTTGTTCTCCTGAAACACCGTGAGGTATCGGGGTCCGAAAAACCCATGAAGTGATGAAGCAATACAACTTTTCCGCAGATGGTAATCTATACCTCTTACCAATCTTCCCCTGAACCGCAGGGTTACATTGAGGACAGGAAACTCAGCAGAAAGCAGCTCAAGGCGGCCGGAAAAGACTGGCTGCTGACCGAATGGGGATGGCTGATCTCCGTGGTCGTGGGCTTGGACCTGTCACAGAGCGATACCTACTTTGTCCGTCCATCAGGCGAGTTCTCTCTTCTATGGACTACCAACTGAATCAAAGCCTGCCTTTATTCGTTAAGAACCTTCCGGTCCGACCGAAGCCACCCGGGAAAGCGCAGTAAAGCCAGCGACGAGGCCGCTCACTTATCAGCGGATGACACCTAGTCCCGATGAAGCTTGCAGCGTGCAAATAAAAGGCAACCCTTTCACTCACAACACTCTGCGCGCCTCGCTCTGAATCCTGTTTCTGTTTCAGTGGTTGATGGCAGCATCTGCCGCGAGTTCACGCCTGAGGACAAGGCCCCGATCTTCCGGTTCAGTGTGCAGGAGCCCGGTTTCCTGCACCGCTACAGCTGACCTATTACACCGCACCCAGGTTCCTGCACGGGGATCGGTGGTGCCCCCTGTCCAAGGATGCCGCTATACCTTGGCCCTTCCTAGTTTTGTGGCCATGGGAGATCGAAGTGATTTTTACGTTCGATGCAGGCCATCATCCATTCCCCGAAGGCGTCCCACGAATCGAGGCAGTTGTGAAACGCCACCCCCTGGAACCCACGACCACCCCGGGCCGCGGATTCCCGGTCGACCTTCCCATCGGCAAGCAGGTGATCGTGGACGAGTTGCCATTGATACCAAGCGACATTTCCCCGGTCTCCACCTGAGACATGATGGGCGAACTCGTAGTAGGAGGCGCCCCACTTTGTGGGCCAATCACCCGCCCTGGCATTCGGGCCTTTCCGCACCACAGCCCCGAGAGGACTCCTGTACTTGTCCCCGTACCAGCGCCCCTTCTGCCCAACGAGAGCACCGGGATCCGGGAGGGCGAGGATCCCTTTCCCATCGGCATTCCCGGCAAGCCTTACGTTGCGCCCGTCGAGGCAGCGACGAGCCGCGTCGAGCCGGGCTTGCAGATACTGATCAGCGGTGTAGCGGGTCGGATTGCTGTAGTACTTCTGCAGCGCTGGACGTCCGCCGCGCTTGTGCTCGAGGAGCGCCCGGCGGATTTCGCTCAGGTCATTGCCAATCGAACAATGGCACATGTGGCGCCCGTAGTAGGCTTCATCCTCGGTATAGATTTGTAGCCATCCCTCTGTCTCGCTGAGCGACCGGCGTTCCTTCATTCGCTTTCCCTCCTTTGTGATGGTCACCTCGTGCGTCTGGATCGGAAGGAAACGTCCGTATTTCTTGCGGCGTTCCTCCTCAATGGGATACCACACGAAGACGTTGTAGCCCGTCACCCCCCCCCAGTTAGAGCCGTCAGGAAGCCAGGCACTTCCCCATCCTGGACGGTAGCAGTAATTGTGGCCGGCCCGGGCCTGATGCTCGTTTAATTGCACCAGAAGCTGCCAGTTGTCTGGCTCGAGGTCCCGTAACCGCATCTGCTCGTGCCAGTCGTAGGCCTTGCGCAGGAGCTCCATCTGCGCCTCCTCGCCGGTGATGAGGTAAAGCCAGATCAGGAGGGGGCCCACCGCGCGGGTGAGCGCGTAGTTACTGGGAAGCTCGATCTCATAGCGGCGGGCGCGCACCGGGGAGGCATCATCGTTGTACTGGTCCGCCCATCCGACCACCGGTTCCTTCTCACCCAGATTCGCTTTCTGGATCCAAGGCCAGAGCTTATGAAGATTGGCGATATACTTGCGGTCCCGGGTAAGGTGATACATTGCCACCATCATGCGAAACTGCGCGTTGGTCGGACCGTCGTTGAAGGAGATCCCGTGGTAGACTCCGGTGTTCCCTGATGCTGATCCATTAAAGGACCACTGGTCTCCCCATCCGCCACCCGGGCGCTGCAGGCCCAGCATCACGTCGGCGCAGCGCCGCGCCGACTCAAGGTATTTCTTGGCGCCGCTGACCTTGTGGGCGTAGAGCATGATCCAGAAGGGCGTGTCGTTGAAGCCGTCCTGGATACGGACAAAGTTAGCACTCTTGCCTGGCCACGGCCAGTGTCCCCGTGGCCACTGCGCCTTGAGAATGAGGTCGGCCCGGGCGAGCCCCGCTTCGAGGTACTCCTTGCGGCGGAAGATTTCGTATGCCCTGAAGAAGACGGCCGCTCCCGTCTTGGTCTTGTGCATTTCTCGGCCCGCGTAGGCGGCGGGAAGATCCCCGGCCTGCTCCATGAGCCACCGGTGAATTTCGGCACGGCAACGCCCAACAAGCCCTTCGTCAATCATCCCCAGCAAGACCGCCAACTCCCTTTGTGCCGCGGATCTCTCCCCGTCGGTGAGTTCGCCGTAGTGTAAGGTCTCCCCCCCGAAGAGGCGCGTGCGTTCTTCCGCTGACAAGCCCTCTTCGGCAAGGGCTGCGTACGAGAGATCCCGATACTGCCCGGTCTTGGGGTCAATCTCTAGCGGAGCGGCGACCGCGATTGCGAGCGGCGCACAAACGAGAGGCAGGATGCGAGAGAGGGTCACGGTCATGCGTTCATCCAGGCACGGCAGGCATTAAGGCTGACGGACCCTTCGTTCGTGGTCAATGCCACTTGTGAATGACACACGGAGCAGGTCTTCGCCTCCTTCTCGAGGAGGACCGTCACCCCCGGCACCGTAGGTGGTGAACTACCACGCGCCGCACCGTCGTTCCCATACTGGGTTGGGGTCCCCTGTCCCCTAAGGCGGCCCCACCCTCTTCAGGACCAACAGCTCCGCAATAAGTGGTGCATGCAACAGGGATCAGATGCAGGACCGTTTACTTCTGTTACCGGATGCCATGTGGTAGGTAGAGCTTACATGAAGCACCTTACAGGATTCCTTGCCTTCTTCCCTTTTCTTGTCCTGCCACTCTACGCCGCAGACCTGAGCGACCTGACATACACCACCAGTGCCGGCGAAGTCGCCATCACCGATTGTGATACCGGAGCCACAGGAGAGCTCATTATCCCCGAAACCATTGAAGGCAGCCCCGTTACCAGCGTCGCGGACTACGCTTTTGCCCAGTGCACCAGCCTCACGGCTGTCACCATTCCTGAAGGCGTCACCAGCATCGGGAATTTCGGTTTCTTTCGCTGCATCGAGATGGCAAGGATCACCATCCCCGATACCGTCGTGACCATAGGCAGCAGCGCCTTTGCCAGCTGCACCAGCCTCGCTACCATTACGATCCCTGATGAAATCACCAGTATCGCTGGTTTCACCTTCTACAACTGCAGCAGCCTGACGCACATCGCCATACCTGATGCCGTGACCAGCATCGGAGAGGTGGCCTTCGACCAATGCACTGCCCTGAGCGGGATTACTTTTCATGGCACCGCTCCCACGGTAGGCGAAGACGCTTTCGACCGGGTCGGGGCAACGACGAAGGCCCTGGTGACAATAGAGGCACTTAGCTCTTTTGGGGGAGGCCCCACCGCCTGGAATGGTCTTCAGGTCGTTACAATGATGAGTTACACTACGAGCGGCGGAAAAGTTGCCATTACCGATTGCGCTCCGGGCGCTTCTGGAAATCTGATCATCCCAGATACCATTGCCGGCAATCCGGTCACCAGTATCGGCAACAACACTTTCTACAGCTGCAGGAACCTCACGAGCATCACGATTCCTGATGGCGTCACCAGCATTGGCTTCGGCGCCTTCGCTTCCTGCATCAGCCTGACGGGCATCACGATTCCTGACAATGTCACCAGCATCGGGAACGGCGCCTTCTACAGCTGCAGCAACCTGACGAGCATTACGATCGGTAATGGCGTCACCAGCATCGGGGAGGCCGCCTTCCGTGACTGCAGCAGCCTGACGAGTATCACCATTCCTGATAGCGTTACCAGTATCGATAACTACACCTTTTACGCCTGCAGAAGCCTGACGGGCATCACGATCGGCGATAACGCCGCCCGTATTGGGGACAGCGCCTTCTATGATTGCACCAACCTGGCGAGCATCACGATCGGTAATGGCGTCACCAGTATTGGGGCCTATGCCTTTCGGAACTGCACCAGCCTGCCGAGCATCACGATTCCTGATGGCGTTACCAGTATCGACAACTACACCTTTTACGACTGCAGAAGCCTGACGAGCCTCACGATTCCTGACAATGTCACCAGCATCGGGG
>Ga0163179_10000925_pt1 | contig 20972 bp, 32 predicted proteins | sample AtlANTMetagenome_FD_109643 | JGI IMG/M metagenome (GOLD analysis project Ga0163179, IMG submission 109643) | Marine eukaryotic phytoplankton communities from the Atlantic Ocean - Atlantic ANT 2 Metagenome | ecosystem: Environmental > Aquatic > Marine > Oceanic | place: North Atlantic Ocean...
ACGAGATCTATGTGTGGAATCGTACTGTTGTCCTCTTGTACGATTTCAACAGGTCTGGTCTCAGGTGTTGGTACCTTGGTGTTGAATGATTCCAGTTTGTCTTTCCACTCTTGCAGTTGTTCTGTGGCCTCTTCCATCCTGGCCGCCGCATTTGACTTGTCCATCATTGCGTTCCATTTAAGGTCAACACCCTCATCGTCTGGCTTCTCCAGATCAACTATTTCCTGTGGCTTAGGTGCTTCTGGTGGGAATCTTCTCATCAAACTCTGGTTGGCCGCTATCAATAGTAATACAGCCAGTGGGTCAAACACCACGATTAAAAGCAATATCACCCACCTTACAGCCTTGCTAGTTTCAACTTGGTCCGTTATACCCCAATCAACTGCCAGTGCCGCTATGTACTTCACAGGACCTATTTCTGCTTCTAGTGTCAGCATCTCTTTTTCCAATGGTTGCTTTTCAACAATGAATAAGTCTATGTTGCCTTGTGAATCAAATATTTTCTGTTCTGCTATCTCTATCTCTTTGTTGAACTGTCCTTTGTTGTCCTGAGATCCTGATCTCATGTTTGCAATGATATCCTGTGCTTTTGCGATCTCAATCTTGTGGTCCGCTTTTAATTCTGCTATTCGCTCTTGTGCCTCTCTCACCTTAATTGCTATCTCGGCACGTTCTTCTTTCTGACTTGCTTTCAACTCCGCCGCCGCCTTCTCTTCATTAAAGAATGATTTGTTTGAAGTTAATACATCACTGACGTTCTTGTCTAGCACTTTTAGTCTGTCGTTGAGATCTCTCACAGTGTTGGTCTCGACCGTAAGTAGTGTTTTTAATTTCTCATTGGCATCTGCTATGATAGATTGTTGTACTTCGATGTCTCCCGATGCTGTTCCTGTGTCCCTGCTGATGGCTTTCTCTGCCCTGTTGATTATCAATGTCTGTCGCTCTATGGACATCTTTTCACTCTCTATCTTGTCCTCTAGAATCTGTATACGTTGTATCAACGTGTCTGATGCAAGGTTCTGTTCTAGGTGTGCTTTGGATAGGAATCCAAAGATACCCATACTTGTTATTAAACTTAGAATTATAACAGCCGTCGTAAGATAGGTTCTGAGCATGAAAGGAGTGAACTTCCAGTTCCTGTACAGCCACGAGGCCGTGATCAGTTTACCCACTTCCAACACACCACCCATTATAACCACAGGCACAAACGCACCTGGGAATATGGTCGCAAGTCCAATAACCGAGTAGAAGATTGCCACTCCTGATATGGACAGTGCCGATAATAATGTGAGTATCGCGATAAACATTTTATAAAGTGTATTTACTATAACATAAAGCCTGTTTCAATGCTATTGAAACATTTGGTAAATATGTTTATGGCAACACTGACACTTCACGCAACACAATCAACGTTGAACAAACCAACGACACCAAGTAGTCCCAATGGTATAGCACATTCACAGTCAAATATCACAGGCACAGACGGTCTAAGGGTTGATGTCAAGTCAGAGAGAGCGGCATTCAAGGCAGACTGGGCCGCATGGGTGTTAGATTGGAAAACCAAGTATAGGGCAGGCGATAGTTTGCCAGCGGCGTATGATGCCACTTTCACTTCAGTAGATGGTTCTAGTGCCATCAACATGGATTACGCAGACGAATAACAATGTTCAAGATGTTTGCAATCATCTGTGCTGTCACAGTGCTTGAGTGCAACACTTTACACGAGAATCCACCAAGAACTTTCAACACAGAAGCAGAATGCCTAGAGGCCGCTGTGATCAAAGAAAAAGAAACTATAGAAGTGTTATCTGATGAAGATGGTTATCTAACTGTCGCACACCTAGAAATAGGTTGTATCAACATTTACAATTAAAAATTATTGATTATTACTCTGCTGAGTAAGTTAATGCTGAGTCTGTAGGTGTTTGGTTTGCAGTGTTTGGTCTGAAAGTTGCAACTTCAGTCACAGTGATCGCTTCAACTATCTCACCTTCAGCACCCATTACTTGAGCAACCGTCACTTCTGCGTTTTGTACAAGACCTGCACCTGAAGTTGGGTTGTACACACTCATATTCTCTGTGTGATCGGCGTTTAATGCCTCTGCAATCTTGTCTCTGATGAACTGAGCTTTGGTAGTTGTTGTAGTTGAACCGTCAATTGTAGTACCTGTAGTTGGTACGAAGTCTGCATTTTCAAATATTAATGTGAAATTTAAATCTGTGATTGGTGAATCACCTGCATCACTGCCGTATGTAGTAACAATATTTGCTAGTTGAACATTAGATCTAATCTGTAGGTTGTTCATCATTAGTTTAAATCTTAACAAACCTCTTGATACAAGCAATGATTGTGCCAGTGTAGTTGGTTTTGTAGCGAAGTCATCTGCATGACAAGGTGATAATCTTCCACCTGCTGTTGTTTCTGCGTCTGTAAATGCCGATTGAGCAATATCTACCGTGAACATCTGTCCAGGAGGCGTTGCTAATGATACTGCCATTGATTTTGGTTCTACTGTTGCCATTTTTTAAATCCTTTGTCTAATGTACTTATTTATATGAATTATTTATAAAAGGACCAACTTGCTGTGCCAATATATTTGCAGGCATTGTTTGTCATATGTCTCTCTTTGCCATTGACTTTGATGTATGCTTGGTATGTACGGCAATATCCGCCTGAAATAGGGTATGAGTGTATTACACGGACCTTACCCGCGGCCAGTCTCTTTTTGCTGTACCAACTCACGATCTTGCCATTCTCTGCGTTTGTGAGAGCGAAGAACACCGCTGATTCATGCATCTTCTTCTCTTCTCTCTTAAGGCTGAATCTAAGATATTGTGTGGCTCTGAATAAAAAAGCAGGCATACCGTAATCTTCTCCCATCCATATTGGAGGTGGCATTTTGCCTATGTGCCCATTGGCATCTCCTGGTGTTTCTTTACCGGCCAGTGCTGATGTCGTCAGCAGTAGGCTAATCAATACTGTGATAACCTTGAACAATTTCATATCCTGTACCATCCATTTTTTTGCAGGCAATTTGCCTCTGTGTTATTATTACTTCTCCTACAGGCATGTCCCATGTGTACATCTCACAATTTTCTGCTATGCCCATATCGAACAAGAAGTCACCTGCTCCATCGTTGCATACCATTTTCTCCTCTGTGAGGTTCTCTACCACGTTACCTTGTTGATCAATTACTCTTATTTTAGTAATCTCAACATCGCAGTATTGGTCGTTCCATGGTCCTCCTGCATCAGCAGTTGTTGAGAATATGACCAATCCCAACGTTAGGAACAGTAGGGCAATAAGATAATAAATCTTTCTCATAGCCCTAGTTCAATACTTGTTCTGCCGCTTCGTCGATCGCTGTAGTGTCGATCGTTTGTGCTAACTTCTGTTGTTTTAACTCAGACACGATAGCATCAACATGGTCCTTACCTAACTTAACCATAACATAAACTCTATATGATTTGTTTTTAGTAGTGTAGATCACTTGCTTGTCAACTTCGTAGTGTCTGACCAATGTGTCATTGATCACGTTAACAACGATGTCCTGTGCCTGTCCAGTCACAGTCATTGACTCGTTTGTACCGGCCTCGTCTTTCTTAATAGTAGATCTGTTGTTCATCTCACCATTAATCCTATCAGCCAGTTTAGCCTTAGCCAATAGTGTAGCCTTCTTCACAGCCAACTCAAGATCAGGAGAAACAGCAGATGCCGCCTCTTGATAATGTTTTCTAGTTGTGTGTGGATAGTTCACATACCATTTAGGTGTCTTGTTTATCACGCCGTTCTTAGTCATGTCCGACTTCATCGAATATGTAGAACACTGTGCAACAAGTATACCTGCGAAAAGTATGAGAAATATTTTACTTAGGTTTTTCATATTATCCTCTCATTGATTGTACAATTGAATCCAACCAAGCAATCGCACCAGACACAGAATTCAGTATGCTGTCAACATTCAATGAAGACATAAACTGATCATAACCCTGTGTACCAATTTGATAGCCTGCGTAAAAAATTGCACAAATTATTATTAGTCTAATCATAAAACAATTATAGCATATTTTCCAAATACGTCAACCGCAGTTGATCTTGCTAGAATGGTTGATTTTATTGACTTTTATAGGATGGTCTTAATGAAACCAATGCCATCAATACCCAAATATATCAAATACATGATAGTAAATCCAAAACTCCTACGACTGAATGCACCATACATCAGGAAGCAGGTCGCCACCAAGAAGAAGATGTAGGCAATAAACATTGGTGGATTTGGCGAATACCACATAAGGATCAAGGCCGCGACAACATTCGATGCCATTCCTATTACTTCTGCACAGAATCTTTTGGGATTAGACTTATAATCCTGCTTGATCCATTGTAATGTTGATTTTCTTCCGATTCGTGCCATATGGCACGTACTTATTTGTTACCCTTCATCAAGGTAATTTCTTTTGCACCTTCTTCGTCCCAAACAGGCACAAGGTTAGATTTGTGCATGAGGCCTATGCCAAGTAATTTTCTCTCACCTGAATACTGCATTTGTTCTCTTTTGTTACCACCGTTTACAGGGATCTTATCTCCACACTTTGGATAGTTTGGATCGGTCTCGTATTCGGGTAATTTATAACCCTTGAATCCTTTACGGTTTTTCTTTAATGTGTAATCGTCAAGTCCCCTGGATTGTAGCCATTCCTCATGGTTGGCCTGTGCTTCTCTGTTTCTTTTAGAGTTCTCGATCTTGTGTTTGATTCTTTTAGGTAGTTTCAACTGTATGAGTCCCATTCCTTATTATACTATTAAGGTAATTTATTGTCAACTATGGTCTGTAGGATAATTTGCTTGTAATCTGGATTGGTACTCCACGCAGTCATCCCTGATAGCAGTCTTCCGTAATCCCATTGACCAGATTCAAGATTCTCAGCCCTAACGTCTCTGAATAATTCGTATGCCGGATGTGTGTTTAAAATCCTAATCATGTCTTTCACTGATTGACATTTTGTTTTGTATTTTTTGACTCCCCACGAAGCATCTGGGTTGCCTTTTGCCTTCATGTGCGGAGTGTTTTCCAGATCCCAGGTTCTCACACCAAAAAGTGCATTACCTTCTTTAGCGAACCTACTGTTTCCCCATGCACTCTCAATACCGGCCATCGCTATTACAATACTGATAGGAACTCTTTTGCTCTTGTCTGTTGTCCAATTAAGATATGAAACGCATTTTGATGTTGCATTGATGAAACTTGACTTGTCAGAAAACTCAAATTCTGGTTCTTTTAACCCAAGTTCTTCAACTACTTTCAGTTCTTGTTTGTGTATCTCATCTTGAAGTTTGTCGATCGTGATGTAATTCGGATGGAATGTACCTGCCACGAATGCTCCACCGATAACGATCGCAATCACTATGATCGAGTATATAACAAGTTTTATTGATGTCTGTGTTTGTTTTCCCATAACTTGTTGATGCGTGTGGGCCGAGATTTTTTACTGCATTGGCCTTGGTCGGCACTCTGGGGTACTCGAACCCACTTGCTTATAGACGCATCGTCAAATTTAAACTGCAACTTTCTGTTCTGTTGCTGGTTCTGTTGTTTCCGCTTCGTACTTCACTTTGTACTCGGCTTCTGCATTTCTCATAGCATTGTTCCAGTCTGCTTTTGACAAACCTGTGAACCTTGTTATGATACCATCACTCATTATTTTGAATGAACCACATAACTTATGAGAACTATCTTCTGCGATCTTGTGTACTACACCTGTAGCCTTACCATCGGCATTCTCTCTGCCCATGATGTACATATAGTTTCCTGATCTACCTCTCCACTTGTTATTAGTCTGTGTATCTTCTTGGCATCTAGATCTAATCTGATCTAAAACCAAACTTGCTTTTGCTGAACATTTATACATGTCTTTCTTCTCCTTTGTTACCACTATTATACATGGTAATGGTATTTCCGTCAACCTGTGGGAAAAGTCGCTATTTTACTAGATTTTAAAACCATCAGGATATAATTCGTCCACGGTTTTAGACATCTTTTCATCGAGGCAATGAAATTTGGATAATATACCTATGGTGCCATATTCGGGTATGCCATCATTCCACCAAGATGAATTTTTATCTAACTGTGAATGTAATTTTTTCTTCCATGATGTAATCAAATGTGGATATTTTTTCAGTGCTGTTTCTATTGCGTATCGCTCTTTATGGTTAGAATAACATATTTTTTCATGACCTGACATCAAATGATTCTTTTCTGATTGCCCAAAGTAAAGTTTTTTCAATGGAAATGTTTTTCCGTAATCATATCTTCCAGTATGTTTCCTATAGAAGTGTTGCGATTCCTCATCAGGCCAAAGGCATATAGTTGTGTAGTCGAATTTTGTTTTTTTTATTGCGTTTACGAGCATGTGACATTGTTTGGAGTGTACCAACGGATTGTCTGCAAAGAAATTGTATTTTTTCCTGTTAGGTTCGAGGTCACCATCCGTCCAATATGTGTACCATTTGCCTTCCTTATATACTAGCAGTGGAGGATTTGCCCCAAAAACGTTTATTGTTCCTTTTTGTTGATGCTGATCTTTAATCAATTCCGTATGATATATCAATCTAAAAGTGTAATTCCAATCTATAGTATCGTTGCTTGAATAGAAATTTTCGTAATCTGCCATTGTTGGCTCAATGATATTAATCTTTGTTTTTGGTATTTGTTTTTGTATTGTTTTTAAAAAAGGTTCTGCATGATCTGTAATTTCAGTGTCGACGTCTGTAAATCCACTCTTCATACAACATATTTCGTCCACGTGGATATTATTTTTAACAAACGTGTTTAAAACCAAATGGCTGTCCACTCCACCGGAGTACCAAAGTTTTACAGTTTTATATGAATCTCTGATGTCAATTGCTTCTTGTTTTAAAATGTCATGCCATGTTGCATTAGATTCTTTTGAAAAATCAAAATCGTCATAGGCGTCAGGTATATGGAAATGTATAGGATGTTTGCTTATGATGTTCTCATTGATCGCTGAAAACTTATTCAGGAATTGTTTTCCATTGCAAGTATAATGCCACATTGTTAAAAGAATTTTCTTATAGTTTCTGCAACTGTTTCTACTTCTGCATCAGTCAACCATTGGTTGTTGGGTATAGATAAGACACTATTACATAGCATGGTTGTATTTGCCATCTCTTTTTTATCACCAAAGAAGTCGTTGAAACTATCTGTATAGTGTTTTTGTACATCTACATTGTTTGCTTTTAGATGATCATGTATTGCATCTCGTCTTTCATGTAGCAGTACAAATTTATGAAAATTACTGGCACAGTGTTCGTTTGGTACAATGTAACTTAATGGTAGATCTGCAAGACTTTCTATGTAATATTTTGATATTTTTTCTCTCCTGGTTTGCCACTTTTCTAATCTTTTCAGACCAAAATATATTTGGCAGGCCTGTAATTCATATGCACTACCGTTTATTCCAAAACTGTTGATAGGAGCGTTTCTACCTAGTTTTCCGTTGTTTGCCACCTGTTTAATAATGTCGGTCATGTTCTCGTCATCCCAAACCAATGCTCCATGTGTGCCCGCGGTCGGAACTGGTTTGTTTGTAGAAAAACTAAAAACAGCGACGTCACCGAAAGAACCATCTGGCTTGCCTTTGTACTTTGCTCCTAAACTTTGGGCACAGTCAACTATGACTTTTGTATTAGTCCCAATGCTTTTATAAAATTCATCATAGTCAACAGTGTTTCCAAATAGACTAACAGGTATACAAGCATCGTGAGTGATTTGTTCTTTCAATTCGATCAACCCGTTCTTGTCAACATCAAAGAGTTCAACATCATTCAACAATGCGGCTTGATTAGCACTAGCGGTATAACTGTAATTGGTACAAGCAACCTTTTTATTTTTTATATCCCATGCCAATAACGCACCAAGTATTGCAGACGTACCACTTGGAAACATTTTAGCAAATTTTCTTTGTGTGATTCTTTTTAGATCTTCTTCTACAAGATTACAGTATTTTCCATTTGACACCTGTCCGGATGAATGTATTTCATTATAGGCATTCTGCAGTTCTTCTTGTAACTCTGCATATGCCCTACCTAGGTTGGTAAATTTAATCATTTAAATAAATTACTTTTATTTTATTCTTATCTTGCCTGGCATCCAGTACAAATTGGTCATCTTTCATTGTTCCGGTTATTTTCAAAAAAGGCCTGTCCTTGACTCCTGCGTTAGCAGTGCTGTGGGCAGTGTTTCGCCAGTCAAAAAATAACACATCTCCTTTTGACCAATTCGTCCAAAAGTTTGGTTCAAAGTTCACTATTTGTCCAGGCTCCCAATCTTCTAATGCGACAAAACATCTCCATATATTTTTACTGTTTGCAGGTTGTCTACGTTCTTTGTCGAACAGTTGACTTTTGAGTTCTTCTTGGTTTTCATGCATAAAACAGGTTATGCAATCCACATGCCTTCCCATGACAGTTCCTGGGGATTGATTGTTAATCCAAATACTAGCATTTTCAAATCCTAAAGCATCCGCAATTTTTACTAAATTAGAGTCTGGTTTATATCTATCATATCCGTTCCCAAAGTTATTAGATTTATGATAATCCAATTCTGATGCAGTCATGGTTGTAGAACTTAACTCAATGGAACTTATCTCAGGTTTGTTTTTTAAAAGTTGTTTATAGTTTGGTGTGTTAGTAATGCGAGCCGCTATCCAAAAACTTTGCTCCATGTTATTAGCAAAACTGTTTGTAAAGTCAACGTAATCTATGTCTGGATCTTCGATGAAGTCTAAAAAGTCTCCTACTGTTTTAACTTTTTGCCATTTAGACATAGTATTATTATTCATTTGTTTCCTTTTGTAAATCTTTAAAATATAAAATAGATTCGTACTTGCTTTGCCAATGCTCCCAATTCCTAACGGATGTTTGCACAACCATGTAATCCTTATCTTGTAAATAATTTTTTACAATATCAGCAGTGCCTTTTGATTTAAAAATTAATTTACCTTCTAGCAGATAAAAGTCATTTGGTTTAAGATCCTTGATGTGAGAAAGGAGTGATGTCTTAAGTTCTATGTATTTCATATGGTGAATTTCTTATACTCCTTCTTTGCCAACCAATGGTCATCTCTTATAAGTCCTTGCACTTTTATGAGAGGACGTGCATTGTATCCACTATTTGCCGTTGCGTGTCTACAGTGTTGCCATGAGAAATCTATTGCTTGTCCTGGCTCCCAGTTAGACCAAATGTGTTCCTCAAAACTGAACATTTGTCCCGGATACCAACTCTCTGCAGGCATGATGATTCTTTTCATTTGCCATCCGACTGGTCCTTTTGTTATAGGATCATATTGTGCATTTGCTATCTTAGGATCGTGTTCTATTGCCCTTTTGATTAATGTTGATAAAAAGTCGACATGTCTAGGAAAGGCACCGCTGGTGGGTTGATAATTGATATCTGTTTTGGCCCATTCAAACTCAAACACTTTTTCTATCGCTTTAATTTCAGGAAATCGATCAGTCAGTGTAACCTCGATTAATTGATAATGTTTGTCAAATCCATGTTTATGCTGATTGTCTAGTTCACTGTTGTGCCTGAAAGGTGAATAATTTTTTTGTTTTTCCATATCATATACCCTCCACTCGTCGATGTAATCTGTTTTGAAGTTCTTGTCTAGATCATGCTCTTCTGCATATTCCGTTATTATCCTGTTAATATGATGCCAGTCTGTGTCTATTTGTGCCACTTGCCAGAAGCAATCGTCTTGATGTGTGCCTCTTATGTATTGGCTAGAGGCCTCGGCAATAACATCGTAGTGCGGGTGGCTATCAACCCAATCCATAAGTTCTCTGCAGGTTCTCGGTTTAAGCAAATCATTCCTAACTGTTTCCAATAATTCTGGATCATATGGGTGGATGTGTAAATGATCCATGTTTTTGTATCTGTTCTGAGACAGGTCTTTGCTATCAATTTCTCTTTTATACTTTGTCTGCATCTCGTACTCCTGTGATATTCATCGTAATCTGTGGATTGAATCCCATGTTGCCCGCACAATGGAAGACATTTGGTTTAATCCTAAAACTATCCCCGGCCTTATACTGATGGCAAACTTCATTACCTACCAGAGTGTAGTGTCCCCATTGCCAATCTTCAACGAATGTCATTGCCCTAAACACATCATCAATCTGGCAATTATGCTTACGACAAAATGTTCCATAGGTATCAGCGTGTAATCCTAGTGACGTCATAGGTTCTTTAACAAATACTCTGAGCTGTTTGTGTTTAATGTGTCCAAATTTTTGTTCATACGCATCTAGCAACGGTTGATAGAAATCTCCCAGTTCTTCGTCGTGGAACTCATAATAACAACTATTGTCCAGTGTCCAATTACTTTTGATCCAGGTATCAAATTGTTTTTTGAATTTTTCATCTCTTGTTTCGATTAATTCATTTTTAACATGTCCATTCTCAAAGTAATGGCTGAACCCTTTGCCACTTTTCTTAACTTCCTGTTTTGAACATTGTTGAAGAACATACTCCTTTAGTGCAGTGTAATCAAATTCTAAGTTGCCCAGTTTTGGGCAGTCATTGGTGTTTTTGCTCAATGGCGAATAATGCCATGGAAACAGTTCACCAAATTCAGATTTGATATCAACAGTGTTCATTATCTAAGATATATTGTAGTTTCATGTTTGACAGGTTTATCATATATTTTCCTTATCATAGCAATTAACTTTTTAAGTTTTTTCATTTTATTTCTCCGCTCCAGTGTATTGTTATCTTTGGATTTATTCCAGCATTCGCACTGCCGTGGTAGATGCCTGGCCTGAGGTCCCAAAGGTCACCTGCTCGCCATTGGTTGAAACAATGATTTCCGTAGTGGAAGAAATGTCCAAAGTCCCAGTCTCGCACAAAGACCATGTATCTTCTTAACACCGTGTAATCCGCTTTTGTTTCGCCAGTTCTTCTTATAAAACTACTAAATGTGTCTGTATGACTCCAAATTGTGTGTCCCGGTGGTTGCACAAATAGACTCACTCCCATCTTGTCGTCTTTAAGGTTAGGAAACATTTTACGCAGAGGTTCATAATAGTCGCCAAACTCCTCATTGGCTATCTTGAAGTACTGGCTATTGTTCTTGTTGTGTGTGTTATTCTTAAGTGCTAACAGCGCCTGTTCCTTTATTGGCATGTTATTGACATTATCATTGGCGTGCATCACTGCATTGTTTTCTTCGTCATACCACCAATACTTTTGTGGTGTGAGATGTTCATTGCATTTTTTAATAGCCCAATCGCCCAGACCTTTCCAATCGAAATCTTTGATATTGTGCATGAAGCATGATTCATCGTCGTGGTCTGTCTTCATTGGATCCCAATGCCACGGATACTGTTCTAAAATTTCTTTTGGTACCGCATGTTTTGGATCTAATCTTTGTTCCGATATCTTATGATTTAATTTCATTAGTCATTGCTCCACTGATACTACAGGTAAGTTTTAATCTTATGCCCATGTTGGCCGAACAGTGTGGTTGCGGTATAGGCAGATCATATACTTCGCCTTTCTTCCATCTAGGAAAGTAACTGTTTTGAAACTGTAATACATGTCCCCAATGCCAGTCTGTGATCATGACCAGGTATCTTTTTATTGGGCCTAGATCACACATCTGTGCATCTATGTCTGGGTTAAGATCCTTGTTGTTCCTGCACCAGTTGCCGAGGTTATCATGGTGCCAAGGCAGTATCTGTCCTGGTAGGTAGGCCAACAACCTAATAAGTGCGGTGTCGTAATCAATTCCTATCTTGTCTTCCCAAACTTGCCTCGAGCCTAGTAATTCTTTTACTCTTTCGTTGCTATCTCCATATAGTCCCCAGTTGTATTCTATCGTGTTTCTTGCATTGTAACCACACTTCATAGGTAGATTCATGGTTAGTTCACTAACACCGTTGTGATATGGGCGCCTTTCGTAATATTTCTTTTGTACTGTTTCCTTGTTGTTCATCATGAAGTCAATAAAATCTTGTTCATTGATGTCTAGTTGTGATAGAGGATTTGCTTTGTACTCGGTTGTGAGGTCTGAGCCTATGTCGATAGCCCACTTTTCGTATTCCTTATCAGGCCTGTTTTCAATAAAATCCCATAAGGTGACTTCTGGTTGTTTGGCCATCAGACTTGTTTCCACATATATTTTTGGATCGGCCGGTATATCTTTGTAATTTGACATGACCTGGCTTGGCTTTAGTTTTCTTTTGACTTCCATTATTTTTCTCCTATTACGTGTAGCATAGCACAGGAGGGCAATAGGAGTCAATATATTGTTCCTGTACTACACTTTTATGGTATGGAGTTAGCGATAAATCGCACACGGCACGGCCCTTTTCTACGGTCTTCCCTTTCGGTACCAACGGGTCGTTGTTTTTGCCGACGTCATCTGGATGATGGCGCTACATGGTTATTTATTTTAGATTGGCTAGTATGGCCGCTTCTTTGGCTTTAGATTTTTCTGCCTTGATCTTGTTCTCTTCTTCTATCTCTTCTTTTGTCTTAACTTTTTCTGGCTCTAGTTTGCTTGGAACTTCAATGGGCAATCCTCCATTGTCAAACCATCTTCCATCTGCTGTTACAGTGCAACGACTGTAGAAACTTGTCTTTTCACCCATATTATTTTTATGAGATACCAGTCTTCTTTTGTTGTAAAGTTTACCTTTATATTCTGTGCCATCTTTTTGCAGAAGATTTTGTCCATACAACGATCCATAAACTCTATCTATCATGATGTACTCATCACCATCCTCATCCTTCTTGCGTTTCGCCTTGTCGTATATTGACGGTAATGGATGTATTGTGTTCGGATAATGCCTATTAGTGTAGGAATGAAACTTTTCTTCTTGGAATGGTTTAGGTGCAGAGTCGGTGATCTTACCTAGTCCTTCTAGTATTTTTTTAGTTTTTTCGCTTGGCATAATGGTTTAGCTCTCCACCAGTCCGTTATCGACTCCAACCTCGCCCCGTTCGGGCTATCCATCCATCATCGACATAGAGTGTCTCTAATTTTAGGTTGCAAATGAGAATTGGTACCTTACCAGCTCTGGTGGATTTGCTGTCTTAATTATACACAAAATATTTTATTTGTCAACTACGACGCACAATTAAATAATCACATGCGTTATCATGTAGGAATAGGCTGTAGTTTTGGAGCATCTGGACACAATGCCCATAAGCAGTTGGCAGAAAAAATGGGTGCCACCTTTATAAACCTTAGTGAACCAGGACAGGGAAATTTTAGAATCTACACAGAATTACTGTATTGGTCAGCAGTGAATCAGAAAAAATTAAGGGACACCACTTTTAGTATTGGGTGGAGCGGTATCTACAGAAACGATGTGATAGAAAAAACTGATACAGATGATCGCGGGTTCAAATGGACCAGATGGAGAGCAGACAGGGACGACCCCACACATAAAAATTTACCAGTGTCAATGGATATTGAATTAGATCAAACCGTGCGTTTCTTGTCTCACGTTATATCCACACAACATTTTTTAAAAGATCTTAAATGTAAATATGTGATGTACAATGCTATAGACACACACATCGATAGGTCGACCTTTGATACAAACACAGCACTCACAATTAAAATTTTAGAAAAACAAATAGACATGACATCATTTTATGAATTCAAAACCTCCCATTCAAAATACATTGCCACCAATAAGTATTTCTTAAATCCTAAACCAACATCGGCACTGAACAAGATAACAAACTGGCCAACGGACGACTCGCAGTATCCTGTGGTTGATGCACACCCTTCTCCGGAAGGTGATAGTAAGTGGGCAGATCTAGTATGGGAACATTCTCAAGACAATCAAATTTTATAACCAAGCATATCAAAATGGTCTTTTAAGGTGTAATCGTTTAAATTGATAACATTTCCTCGCACATCCTTGATAATTTTATTATATCCTGCAAGGTGATACCTACGGAAAGGGTATTCCCAATTTCCTGCCTGTTGCCAATCTCCTTCCAATATGTGCTTGTCTTGATCATCTATCTGACACAAAGGCATCTGTAACACCATCTCGGCTGGTATCTTGTCATGTAGATACGCAGTAATGATTTTATTTTGTGGTATCACATGTTCCAGATGCAGTTTTTGTCTGAGAAGAGATTCTGGAGCCTTGTAGTGATATCCCAATGGTGCCAATTGTTTTTGCATCGTTCTTATGTAGAGTACTAACGATCCTTTGATATGTTTCTTGGTTGCTTGACTCCAACAATCCTCGAACAAATCTGCTTTCATTTTATCTATGTAACCTGCAAGTTCCTTCAACCCAGGCCTATCTTTGGCCTTGAAGTTTATTTCTGGTAGGTTATTAAGGCTTTGGAAGTCTATCATTAAACTGCTCCTCTGTGATCATTTCCAGTTCTACTGCCGCGGCACCGTTGTCGTAGTGTTCCTGTACATGTTTTTGTACATCTTTCCACGGCAATCCATATCCGTATTCTTCTGTTTTGCCATTTTTAGTGACAAGACAGATGTAATAGCAAAGTTTATTTGACATACTTGTTGAAGGCAGTTTGTGCTTCTGACTCTGTTGCTATGTCACCATCTTCAAGTTTAAGAGTAACATTTGGCATGTAACTTGGTTCGAAAGTGCCATCCTCTGTTAAGTATACTTCTCGCAACATATGTGCCATTGCCACTGGTGCGTCCCAACCAACACCGTTTGCGTGTTGCCATTGTTTCTTGGTTGCGGTGTGTATCAGTGTTGCACTAGGACAAACCTTTTTGGCAGTGTCCAGCATCTTGGTCATCCAATCGTTGGGCAACCTTTTAAGACGTTTTGCTTCTTGTCCCATCTGATACTGTTTCATTAATCCTATAAACAAGCCTTGGTTGATCTCTCCGCCTTCCACGTCACCATACACATTTTTAATTGATAATAATGCATCAGTAAGCCCGATAGGTCCTGCCATCTTGATTCCTTTGTATGCGTAATCAAAATGTGAGAAGTAGTGCTTGTTTGGTCCACACTTGCCCGGACTCTTTCTCACACGTTTTGGTTCTAGGTCTATTTCACAAGAATCAAATACTTGTTGAACTAGATGAGCAGTCACTACTCTTTCTGTTTCTGTTTCACCCATTTTGTATCTGTGTAGTAGGCATCTGTGTATCTCTTCTGTGCCTGCCCTCAATATACCCGAATCGTTAACTATCTCGAATGCTTCTGCATCAAAGGCCGGTTCATCTGTTTCTACTATCGTAACTGGTATTTTCTTCCAACCCAGTAATGCTAAGGCCACTGCTCTGTGTTGCCCGTCGAATATGTATAGTGTTTCTCCATCTGAACGTTTGACAGCGGACACAGGGCAACATACTCTAGGGTCGAACTTCTTCATTATGTTCATTACGTGCCCTGCCCTCACGTCACGTTGTACAGAATAGTTGAATGCGAAGTGTTCTAGTGGATGGTCTTCCACACCTTTGGGTAATAATCTACCCTTGGCTATTTGATTTTGTAAATTTACTTTTGATTCTGCTAGTTTGCTGGTCCAGTTTGGAACGTCTTGTGGTGCTTCTTTTTTTACTTCTTCGACCACGTCGAGAAGCATTTTTACTTTGCTCATACAATCTCCTATAGTTAATGAGTGCAATCCAAAGCAAAAATTCCTACGATAGGATAAACTTTAAATTACCCTTTTATTATAACAGATCTTTTAATTTAGTCAACCTATGTTGATTTGATATCAACGTACAGGCAAGAGTGTGCCTCGCTATGGACCTGATATCCAAACTCATGGAATGTTTTTACCATTGCCCTGGCTTTCTGTTCTGCCTTAATGACGCATTGGTCTTCTGTTGCATAAAACTTGACTGGAGACTCCTCAAACAATGTGCAGGGGTTACCTAAGGTACATATCACTACTAAAACTTTCCACATATACTGTAATTATCTTGTTTTCCTTTTGCCAAGCAAGTCCCTCACGGCTTCTTTACATGCATCATGCCAGTATTTGCCGGAGTCTCTCAACTTCTCGTTTGCTATCCTTAATTTTTCCATCTTACGTTCTATGGCCTTGTATTTGCTCTGTTTCAATTCTTTGCCAATCAATTTTTCTAGTTGATTTAAGGTGTCATCAATCGCAGGACAGGTGATATCCGGCACTTTGGGAGCCTTCTTTCGGATCTTACTCCAATAATTTGTTCGTTTCTGTGCTCTGTAAAACATCAACACCCCCTCGACAGTAATATTTACTGCCCTGTGGTTGTTTGTGATGTGCTACTATAAGTTCTGTAGGTGTATTAATTTTTTGGATTTATATGAGTGTGATACAACCGTATAAGAAAACTGACGTGTAGACCAAGATTATAGTCCACATCCACTTGCTCATTTTACTTCTTTGGTGTGTGCTTTTCCTGATTTTCTACCACGCATATAATATTTTGATGGTTCGTAATCCCATCTCATACCGTGATGTCCCCTGACATCTGCGTACATCATTCTAAGTCTTACTATTAATCTAACCAACGGGTTGTGACTTATTCTCACTTGTCTTCTAACGTCCTATCTTTTTCTTTCTACCTAGTGGTAATTTTTGATCTTTGACGAAAAGCTCTCCACCCTTCGTCATCCATTCGATAGTTATCATCTTGGACTTAGAATTGCCCTGAAATGATTTCACGGCCTTCTTGAATGACATCGCTTCGACTTCCTTGGTCTCTGCTCCGTCTGTGATTTTAAATATTCTATTTTTTGGCATATAATCTAATTATACACAATATTGACAAAAGGTCAACTCTCAGGTATAATTACTTTTGTAAATGTTGATCAAGATGAAATAAACATTTCGGACGTCGGGGCAGTACCGACCACCTCCACCATTTTATTACGTGGTGGCCTATGTAATCCCTTCCGGGGGTGAAATAGTTTCGACGGATGTGTAAAGATCTTGGGAGTTTGCCCAGTAGGTACGAGGTAACGTCCAGTTTTTAAATGCAAACACAAGAGCATTAGGATTTGCTGACTTAACAGTTGGTATGTCTGAATTGAGATTAGCGGCGTAATAACCAATGATTTCAGGGGTCTGGCCCGCCTTGCAACAGAAAGGGCCGTAAAATTATGTGGAAATTATTTGCAATAATCTGTGTCCTAGTAAATGGTGAACTACAATGCACCAACTACGACGACAGTGAGAAACAGGTATTCAATTCATTACAGGAGTGTGATGCCCAGGCCTCGTACAGATTTTACGGAATGGCAGAGGTATTTGACGCATACGGTGTCCCATACGATCGAATGGAAGTTGGTTGTAAAGAAGGGGAAGAATCCTAATCTTTGACAGCATACCATACACCTTTGCCTGTTACTGTGTGATTTCCACCAAAAGCCTCGTTTACTGACCTTTCAACTGTACCCCAATTGTAATCATCGCCCATGGAATACCCACCACTTTTTAACTTGGGCAGATATGCTTCTATCTCATTTTTAACGAAAGGGTAAGAATGATCAGAATCATGGAATATGAAGTCCATGGACTCATCGGGTATTTGGTCTATGATTGCCAGCGACCTACCCTTTATTATGGTTATCCTGTCTGCCCACTGCTTGGCGTTGTCTCGGAAATGCTTCTCATTTTTGTTGTGATCCCATGCTTGATTTTGATTAGTGAACTCTTCTATAGTTAACTTGCCGTCTTTCCATCTGGGTTTCTTGTTGAATTGCCAATCATATTCTGGATTATCTGGTTGTTCCTCCCACGAGTCAACGCAGTACATTTTTACATCTGTTTCTCGCATCATGTAGAACGTGGTGACCCCCACCCAAACGCCTAGTTCCAATCCTTGCTTCCAGTTGTTTTCCTTGGCAAATTTTGCTATTACTCTATATCTGTCCATGTCGTCTCCACTGTTTTGTTCTTGCCCCTTGTTCCTTTTTCATGATACACCAGGCATTGTGAGTGTTCTATCTTGTCTTTTTCTGTCTTGACATTCGCATGTCTGATCCACAAATTGTTTTTAAGTTCCGTGTAGGGCAACTTACCAAAAATTTGTTTGATCACTCTTTGGTCCACCCCTATCATGTCTGTGTTTTTAATATGATCAGTCATTGTTTCAGCGGCCAGCAGTGCCTGTTTTTTCCTACTTGGATGAAAATGACAGAATGTGGCCATGAGTCGGTCATTGAATGTAGTGAACGCCATGTCTTTGAACAAGATCTGTCGTTGTGCTTTACTAGGTTCCTTGAGTGCGTATGCATCCACGTCAGCAACAATCACCGATTGTTTACCAAGTGCTCTGTGTCCCAGTAGTATGAATCTCTGTGCTTGACAGTAAGTCTCATAGGAGTACGGCCATTTCAGTGTGCTATCGTCAGTTTCGCAGTATGTATGCGAAACACCGAGGCGGTTGATGTGTTCCAAAGACTGCTGTGAGGGATCAATCACATGTACGTGTATTGGCAGTTGCCATTTTTTTGTGAAGGTCTTGTAGAATCTTGGGAAGTACCTGTTGAAATATTTCTCGTCACACGAGGTCAGTATCAACCTATCATGCGTGGGCCAGTCGCCTATTACATTGTTGAACATTAACTTATGGTGTTTGCTGATTCGTTAAGGTCCAGTTGCTTTGCTATCTCATCACGATCGTGTTCGTTCATGTTGTTTAACAGTGTGTTGCTTAGGCTACTGGTCATTCTGTTCTCTGTTGTGATACCCAACTGTTCACAGCTCTTGATTATCTGCGTTTCCACTGTGTATTTGTCGTAGTTGGCAGTGTCTATCCTTGTATCACGTTTTGCTTTGTCCGCCACTGCCTCTAGGTCAGTTGGATCTGTTACGTCAGGAAGTCCGCTGACTGCCAACACCTGTTCTATCAAAGCACTTTTATCTGAGTCTGTGTTTGTGGTATATATGGGATTCTGGTTTGCCTTCTCAGTCTCATAGTTTGTGAAGTAGTTTTGCCAGTTTGTGTCCTGTGCCACCGTGCTCAGTAATGTTCTTATTGTTTCGTCCTCTGCCAATGCTGTGAATGCCTGTTTGTCTGCTAGAAATTCGGTATACGTCCTGGTGCTAGTTATATTAGTGTTCTCCAATGCCACCTGTACATTTATTTCTTCTCTGATTGCAACCAAGTCCGTTGTTGGATCTCCTGGGATTTCTGATATACGAGTATTTAGGTTGGCCATGTTGCCCGCGGCTGTGTTGACCCTATTGTCTAAGGTTGTCTGGAAGTCTGTTGAGTCATCTCTAATAGTTGTTAGAAAAGTGACCAACTCGTTATTTGAAGATCTCACCGCCGCTGTGGCAGTGGCTAGAGCACTGGTTATCCTTGCATTTGTGTCAATTAATTGCATTATTTCTTTCAATCTTGTAAACACCGGTGCTGTGCTATCTTCCGTTGTTGTGAATATGTTGTTCAGAGAGCCTAGATGGTCATTTACTCCTTTTGACTTTTCAGATGCAGTCACACCATAAAGTTCGGGTATTGCATCTTGTATGCCTTGCACGTTCTGTATTATCTCTAGGAAACTGCCCTGTCCTTGCGATCCAGTTAATATGCTTGGATCTCCTGGTATTATAGAACCATCAATAATAGAAGCGGTGTGTCTTACAACGTCATTAAGGTAACGTCCAATCTGTAAATGAGGTTGTGCGTTGTACAAAGTTTCTAGTGCATCGTTTTTTTGTGTCTGTGATAAAACTGTGTTATCGTGTATTGCCTCGTCCACATCGAATTGGGATTTTATAAACTGGTACCCATCATCTTTATCAACCGCTTTGATATCATCCACTGCATTCTCCAGTGCTTGGTTTGAGAAGTTGGGTTCGTTCTCTACCAGTGATAATAATCCTTTGTTGACTGTCATATGTTATCCTGCAAACACATTCGGCGAACCCATTATCATCTTTCCTCGGTCTGCGGAGTCACCTTTCCTTGCTACTGGCTTGCCTTCCGCGAATACTGTTCTAGATCCTCTGTTGATCTTTGCAAAATGGAATTCACAGTAACATCCATCTGGATTACATACTAGTATGGTGTGTGGCAATAGTGGATCGCCTGGCCTTAGAACTTTCTTACCATTTGCGAACACTGTTCTTGCTGTTGCTTTACAACCTATCACTCTGTCACAAGAATGTCCTGTCGCGGCTAAATCTATTTTGTCTCTTGCTATTGCTGGCATAGTACTATTTATAGATACTGAAAACCGCTTGGATTATAACTTAAATTTACTGAATTGACCTTTTTTGACATCCTGTTTGATGCCACCGACTATGTATGATTCCACTTCTGTCTCCTGTGGTGCCACCTGCATGCCTTTTGAACTTAACCAGTGTTGTGTCCACGGTAATGGATTTGCTGATGCTGACACATCATATATGGGATCATATCCCAGTGCCCTCAGTCTCTTGTTGGCTATCCACTCAACATAGTTGCCCAACAGTTTCTCATTCAGACCAATGATTGAACCATCTTTGAACAGGTACTTTGCCCATGCTTTCTCTTCTTCAACACAGTCCTTGAACATCTGTATCACTGTCTTCTCTGTTCCCTTCATGGCCTTTGTCATCTCGGCGTCGTCGCCTTTTTGCCATGCTTTGATAACGTGTGTTGACAGGTTCAAGTGTGTTGCTTCGTCCCTAGCGATCAAAGATAGTATCTTTGCGGAGCCTTCCATAAGTTTAAGTTCACCGAATGCAAATGTGCAGGCAAATGATATGTAAAATCTCAAACCTTCTAACAGGTTCACTGTATTCATCGCAAGATACAACTGACGCTTTAGTTCAAGCATGTCAACTTTCTTGCCTACTTGATAATCCAATGCCATCTTTCCAAACTTGTCGTACTCGTATGTGACCGACTTTGCCCTCTTCAATATTTCCTTGTCGTCAAGTATATTGTCAAACACTTCTGAAGGATTAGCATAAACATTTTTCATTATGTGTGTGTATGATCT
>Ga0163179_10000926_pt1 | contig 20964 bp, 23 predicted proteins | sample AtlANTMetagenome_FD_109643 | JGI IMG/M metagenome (GOLD analysis project Ga0163179, IMG submission 109643) | Marine eukaryotic phytoplankton communities from the Atlantic Ocean - Atlantic ANT 2 Metagenome | ecosystem: Environmental > Aquatic > Marine > Oceanic | place: North Atlantic Ocean...
ACTGCCAACGACAATGGCGAATATGTCATTCAAAAGGTCATCAGCGGCACCCAGGTGATCCTCGATGGCTTTACAGCTGTAGATACTGTGGCCGGAACAGCGTCTATTACTGTCAAACAGCGCTATGTGGACATGCCGAGCGACTGTGTGATGCCGGTTTCAGTTGGTATTCGCAATGTAATCCAGGGTCCACACACGCATTTCTATGCTTTGTCTCGCCTTCGGGATGAACAGCTGAACCTGTTGCTGAGTATTACCGGCCTGCCCACTGATTGGATTCTGTATGATGACTTCAATGTTCGTCAGCCTGTAACGCCACCCACTTTGGGCCTTACTGGAGGAGCCACGTTTACAGAGGTGGGCACCTATTATGCGAAATACACCTTTGTGGAGGGTACAAGAGAGAGCGCCCCAAGCCCTGAAGCTTCGATTGAAGTCACTGGCTCTACGGAAATCAATGCGACCAACCTTCATACGACCGGCTTGAACTCTGGTACGCTAAAAAGACTGTACGTTCGCACTGCGGCATCAAAAGCTTTCTACCACGTCACTAATACTGACGTTGTGGAGACGGCCACTGGCGAAAATAATCTGGCCCTGGACGCAACATATTTATCTAAGGGTGTTCGACTTCCAGAGAATGGTGGAAACTATCAACGAGTTCGACTGTATCCACGCCAAGATACTGATTATTTAGTCAATATCCGGTACCTAAAACGCCCAGATTTGTTGATCGAGGACAGTGATGTTCCAGATTTCCCGGTAGTCCACCACCGCTATTTGGTTTATCGAGCATGCCAGGAGCTGTTCGTAAAGCATGACAACCTGCAGCACTCCGAGATGTATAGAAAGAAAGCAGACGGAGAGTTGTTGAAGATCGAGCAAAGATTCCTGACATCTGGAGCTCAGATGTGGGTCAAAGAGGCGTTCACGCAAGACGCTAACTTCTTTGGTGCTCAAACAACTTTGACGCACCTGGGATAATCGATGAAAGCCGGACTCAAACATACTGTTGAGCGCCTGGAGGGCTTGGTTGAAACCCTTCCACAGCCCCCTAAGTCAGCCACAAGGATGGTCAACTTTACGATTGACCCCAAAACAGGTGGTTGGGACAACCGGCTTGGGTATGAGAAGTTCTTTCCAAACGCCAAGCTCTATCATCCGTTCGACGATACCGAGCGTATTCAGTCTCTGTATATATGGAGCACACACAACGGTGCTCGCGTTTACCACATCTACGAAGCAGCATCGACTGGCGCTTCGACTTGTGATCTGAAGTATACGATTGGTAATGCAAGCCCGACATCTGGTGGTGGCGCTGTTGATTTAGATGTCGGTCGCTCTATTCCATTATCAAATGAACCAAGCACCACATATTCCCCGATGGGAAGATTCCTTGTGATTACAAATGGTTATGACGAGCCCATTAAGTTTGATGGAGATCGTGCGACCCCTCTTGGGTGGACAAGAATCCCAAGCCCCCCAAAACCCCTGGGAGTTGATGCCACAAACTCGGGCACATCCAACCAAACATATATGCCATTCTTTGATGGTTCTACCACTATGTATGGCGACTTGTGGTCTACAAGCTCTTTGGTTCCAATGTTTGGATACTATGGTCTTGGTGAGTCAACAGCTGGTTCCGTCAATGCCTATAAGTGGAAAGTCACCTGGGTTAACGAGGCTGGTTCCGAAAGCCCGCTGTCTGCCTCTACAAGCCTTGTTCGTTGGGTTGTGGATAGTACTCGGCCATATCGGTTTGCTGTTTATCTGGACGACGTTCCTGTTGGTCCAACCGGTACTGTTGCCCGGAGAATCTATCGTACAAAGAATCTAAGAGAAAGCCCCGACGTTGGTGCTGACGAGATCTATTACTTTGTTGAAGAGATCGATAACAATACAGAGACAAACTACGTTGACTTTCTTCCAGACGCGGCAATGAACAATCTCGGCCCGTCAGATTCAGACAGTGTGTTGTTGCCTACGCTTGCCCCCAGAATGTCTGCTTCATTCAAGGGCACCCTGTTCATTGATGGTGGCCAGGAGGACCCTACAAAGCTGTTTTACAGCCAACCAGGACAGCCTGATAGCTATGCTGGGTCTACTTTTTTCGACTTAGGCACTCGAGATGGTGGTGGTATTGTTGGAATGGTTTCGTTCTACAACCAGCTGATTGTCTTCCGAGAGAACGCCATTGATATGGTTCGTGGAAATCCGGTGGGCGGATTCAAGATTGTTCCTATTTCAGAAGGAGTTGGAACAGATGCCCCAGGTACCATCACAGTTATCAAAGGGCTTGGTGTTCTGTTTCTCGGAAAAGACGGGGTGTATGTTATCAATGGCGGGATGGATGGTGGAGATACTATCCGGTTGGAAAAAGTCTCTGATGGCTTGTTGAAGACTTTAGAGCGCGTTTCTCCATCTGCTCGAGCGCGAGCTGTCGCAGCATTCAGCAACAAATGGAGAGAGTGGCACTGCTATTTCCCAGTAGATGGGGCTACGCTCCCAACGCTTGGCCTCGTCCTGCACCTGGACAACAATCAGTGGTCACATCGTACCGGGTTTCCAGTGGGAGCTCTCTCTACAACACCAGAAGGAGACTTCGTTTTCGGAACTAACACCGGAAAAGAAACCGGCATGGGCACCTGGGAGTGCGGCCTGTTTGTTATTTCACGCAAACGGTCGGCTGGCTACACCACTTCGGACCCTTCTGGAGACGCCTCAACAGTAGACGCACCGCCGCCAACATCTGCATACAAGAGTGCTTGGCTTGATTTTGGTACTTCTCAGCAGAAAAAGTTCATCAAGTATGTATATGTCTATGCATTAACTCGCGGAAACAACGCGATTCCAATGACTTACTACATGGACTTTGGAGATACAGGAACTACTGCGACCCCAGTAAAATCACAGCGACCAGACCACTTAGACCAGGGTGTCTATGGTGTCGGGGTGTGGGGCACATCGACGTGGGAAGAACCGTATTTGACGGAGCTAAGATACCCGGTCGCCCAGAAGGGATCGAGTCACTTCTCATTCGAGATTGAAACAACAAACGATATGATTCTCCTTGGTTACTCGATTGAGTTTACTACGAATGAAACCAAAACTATTCGAGGTAAAAGATCATGAGTTTCAAGTGGACAGAAGCACACTTAAAAGATGGCAACATCCTCGATTCCGGCGAGTTCGATACCGGATACAACTCACTGAAGGGCGCCATAAACAGCGGCCTGGATCGTGAGAACCTGCCGAACGCCTCCATAAAGGATCACCATTTAGCACCAGACGCATTTCTTTCTTATGCAGTGAAGGAAGGCATCCGAGCCCAACAGCCACTGGAAAGGGTTGATGTTTCTGGAGGCGTAAACCACATCTTGTGTAAGACATACAATGTCTACGGTGGAGGCTGGGTTACCAACTCCGCTCAAACGCTGACTAAACGATTCATCGAGGGAATGCTGCATCTTGAGTTCAACGCTTGGTATTACCTGAACAACTCCAGCCAAGACAGCAATGCGACAGGAAACAGGTTTCTTGCAGGTCGGTGGTGCCGCTTTGCGCTCAGTATTGACAACGTCATTGTCTGTGAAAGCCACGAGCTGTGGCAGAATATGGGCACCGTTCACCTTGTTGCAGACATTCCCATTACCACAGGCACTCATGAGGTTTCTGTTTCTTGGTCAGTGCCTGGATACGATGAGCGCTATGGGTCTTCTTATCCACAGATGAAAGACGAGCCATTGTTTTATTATGATGGTGGGACCATCCTTGCTATCAACAGGTATCGATAATGTCTGAGATTGTAAACGACAACATTGGTAAAGCGGGAACAGTAACTTCTGGCTTGAATGCCGACCTTAAGTTTGAAGATGTACGGGTTGCGTCATTGAACCTGGACGAGAAAAATGTTCGCTCAGAAGGTATCGATAGGCGTCAACTGGCCCCACACACTTACCCAAACGGAAGACTTCAACCGATTGTGTATATGGATCGGGTCATCAACAATGATACAGCTGATGTTACCTATGCCACACAAGACGGAAAAACGCCGTTTGCGTTGAACGCTGGTGCTGCCGATCTGTTGTTAGATTGGACTGGGTTCGGTGGAGTAGAGATGCAGCAGGGAGACTTGCTACGAATCAACTACAACATTGTTCTAAAGTCCCACAATCTTGGCCATACCGATGCTGTTCATACCTACTATCCGTCTATTGATACTTCGTATTTAGATGGCAGCACTGGTTCGGTTACGGCTGGAGTTTTCAATGCTACGGGAGTGTGCGCTTTGTTCTACCCACTGTGGGACACAAGCAACACTACCGGGTTTGAGCCTCTTTCTGGGCGTGCATCTGACCTGAACACTACCCTTGGTGCGCCTGGAATGATTGACATCAGCACTGAGGGGAACACAGACGGTTGCTTGTTCTTGTCTTTAGAGGGCGTTCTTACTGGCGGAACCACTGTTTGCAATAGAAGCGGAATGGTTTCGGTGTACTACAAGCACGCCAGCACCACGCCCATGACGATTAATAAGATTCGTTTGAATGGAAGGATGCCGGTTGCTCTTCATTCAGTCACTGGAACAGAGCGACAAATCTGGATTCCAGACTGGACCACCTTCGACTATCAGTCGGGTCAAGCGTATGCCGCTAACTTTACTTTCAAGCTTGAGCGGGGTTCTCTTGGTGCTGTTGTGATGCGCGGGGGTTCGTTGTAATGTCATATATTCCTGCTAAATACTTTGGAAGCGCGACCACTATTGTGGCGGCAGATGTCCAAGAGAACTTAGACCGATTTAAAGAATACGTGTCAGGCTCCGTTAGAGCGTCTGACCTGAAGCAAACAAACTGGGCCGGTCCTCGCCACATCGTAAGAGGAAAGTACGACCCGATAGTCAACTCCCATAAGTTTGCCAGTGGCGTATCCGCATCCAGAAACTCTGAACCGAATGAAACCTCGTGGGTCTCGAGGGCCACTACTGGCGCAGCGGGTGGTTCAACGGTTTCTTTTTCATATATGCCGAACACTGGCATTACGTTCTATCTTGATGCAGATGCTTACGTCATCATGCAGTTCTACGCTTCCCCGGTGAACAGCTTGGCATCTGGAACAACGTACATATACATCTATGTTGACGGCACTGACCAGATTACAATGACCAGGAACGCTATTAGAAATGAAGGTGCTCACCCGAAAGCATCGCTTGGTTACGGGATTCCTCCAAGTCGAAACAACTTTGCTGGGTACCACATGACTTCTCTTTCAAGCGGAAAACATTCATTAACTCTTAAAGCATACTCGGACGCTCCAAGCACTTTTCTGTGCAACTGGGGCGTAAGCATCGAAGCTTATTACAAATAGGAAAATCAATGGCAAAAGGACCGAACTGGGCAGACCTTGCAAAGGTTGGATTACAGGCTGGATCATTGTTTGGTGGCCCAGCTGGTACTGCGGCATCACTTGGCCTTGGTGCGGTTGGTGCAGTTGCTGATAAGCTGTACAAAACCCCGTATGAACAAAGACTGGCTGATAGAATCAAAGAGTTAGAAGGAAGAGAGCTTGGCCTTACTGACGAAGAGATGGCCATCTATCGTCAATCGATGAATGCACCCATGATAGAGGCGAGAGCTGCTGACGAGGCTAAACGGATGGCTGCAATAGCCGGAACCGATGTGACCTCCGGGGCTTTCTTTAGAGATGTTGGTGAGGAGGAGCGGCGTCAAGCAGGAGACCTTGCAAAGACAGAAGCTACGTTATTGGTAGAGAATGAAAGAGCGAAAAGAGAACAAGAGAAAGAGCTTGATCAACTCTACGCTCTTCAAGAAGATCAACAAGTCGATCCTACTGAGTCCATGTTCGCTCTTGCAGATGAGATTGAATACCAGGTTGTTGGAAAAGCAGAAGAGGCAGCCATGAAAGAAAAGATGTTGCAGTTCTTAGGAAACGAAGGCTTAGACGGCACCGCTAAAGAGAAGAAAGATCTTGCTGGCTTTCTTCAAATGGTGGCGTCCATGGCGCACAGGGGTGGTGTGTAATGGCGCGTCGAAGAAGATCAAGATCAAGAGCCCGTCAGTCGAGGAACTTTGAGACCAAGACGGTTGATTATGGCGGTGGCTATGGTGGAAAGGCACGCTCTTACAAGGGCTTCTTTCTTGAAAGCCAGCTGGCCCAGGTCGATCAGTTTATGTCTCTTGCGTCTCAAGAACTTGGCAACGATTACAATATGGAAATGACTCGACTGGGTGTTCTCCAGGACGAGCTTGCACGTATTGATGATCTTATTGCGGACTGGCACAAGACAGAGACAGACGCTGTAGTCAAAGCGGGCGAGGCTGCTGTCGCAAACAAAATGACAGTTGCCAAGTACAACCTCGATGTTGGAAAGGCGAGAGCTGCTGTTGGTAATCGGCGTGCGATAAACAGCCTTAATGCGGCTAAGTATGGCGCTTCCCAAGCAGATCTTCCAGAAGATGTTTCTAAAATCATTAGCTCCTTAAACGACCCAACGAGTCAATATGGTTGGAATACAACTGAGGGTGCAGCCGCCGTCATGAGCGGCGCAATGGACTTGGTCGATCTGAGCCAAATAAGGTCGTTGGCTCCAGTACAAAAAGTACGGGCGGCAATGGATCTGTACGGTGTCTTGAACACAAGAATGATGGAAGGTAAGGTCGATAAGAGTCGGCTTCAAGTAGAACGGAAAGCACTTAAAGGGCTCGTTGCCAGAGAGACGGGAGTAAACGTAAACCAAATGACTGAAGCTGGCTATGCCCGCTTGCGTAATACGGTAATAAAACAATCCAAGAAAGAGTTTGGAAGCGGTGGCAGCACAAAGGGCATGGATTTTATTGATGCCAGGGAGCCAGAAGAAGGCAAGAAAGACGCCCCAACCATGGAGAAGCAACGATCCGCAATCCTAAAAATGTGGATGAATCGGAAAGGCGAACTCGAGGATGAGCTCGAAGAAAGACCAGATGCGCCAGTTTACGAAGATGTTCGCGAAAGAGCTCGCGAAATGTACGACCCGTCTGCTGATCCGAAAGAAGCAACTCGTCGTTATGATGAACTCCAAGAAGGTAGAGACTTACAACAGAAAGCCGAAGAGGCCATTCAGGCTATTCCTGCAGATCAGCGCATATTAATGCAGGTTGCCAGGCAAGCGCAGAAGAACAGGTCTAAAGTTGGAAAAGGAGACAGTTCAGTTGTTGGTGCGTTGCTGACCAACACCCAAGCAGAAGGTGATGCAGCCGAGTTTATGATTGATGCCATGAAGAAAGGCCACCTAACCATGGACGAGGTCGTGGGTTATGCGACGAAGATTGCACAAGCGGACAACATAGAAGGTTCTCCCGAGTCAATCGTGGAGTCAAGAGACCGAATGCTAACTCGAGCCATGCAGTCTTTATACGCTTCATATGAAGAAACGCTTCCTGGAAGTGAATACAAGCCTGTATTTGGTCAGATTGATGATGATGAGGTTGAAGACGACGACGTTGTTGCAAAGAAAGCTGCTGGATTGACGCAGAAAGCCATCGAGGAAATGGAAAAAGAACCATCCGGTGGTGCTGGTGTTTCCTATGAGGGTCAGTAGGAGTAAACGATGGCAGAGGTTATCAAGACAAAAAAGCAGTACGACGATCTAATCAAAGGGATCGAAGACGCTGAAGTCAAAGACCTGATTAAGTCCTACGATGTCAGCTATGGTCTTGGTAACGAAGCTTCAATGGGGGTTTTGAACGATTACTTTCAACAGAAGCTTCCTTCTCAGCAGCAATACGAACAGGAACCAAAGCAACTGGAAGAACACCGTGTTGTTGGAAAGGGGATGTCTAAGGCGTCAGTCATCCATGCCGCCGACCAGGCACACCTCAAAGCTGTAAAAGAATACATGGAGCGTCACTTTATTCCAAAAGGTAAATCACCAGAGGAGTTGAAGAAGCATAGGGCTGATGTTGCCGAAAAAGCCGAGGCGCACGCAAGTCGTCTTGTGTCGGGCTGGTATGACGTTGCACGCACCCCAAGAGGCGCTCCCGTAGAAGGCGCAAAGTTTAATCGTTTAGAACGGATCATGAAGAAAGATGGGCTTGATGCGTTTTGGGAGTCAATGAAGCCAAGGGTTTACACTAAACAAGACCTCGTCACAGCTTATGAGCATGCTGCAAAGATGAATCCAGAAGACAAGATAAAAGCTCAGGATGCGTTGGCTAAGTACTGGGCAGCAGATGAGATGGAAGCCAACTACATGGCCATTCGTCCCAAAATGAAAGCTCGATCTCAACAAAAGATTCGAGATCCGAAAGCTTGGAAGAAGCTTGTTGACGAATACATGAAGTCCCAAGGAGCTGTTCAAGTATCAGGCGAGCAGGACACATGGGAGTTTCCATCTACAGCGAAAACGACTTGGAAGAAAACCAAGGTCAAGGCCCCTGGAAGCTGGGAGGAGTACCTCCAGATTAGAAAAGACCTCGCTAAAGAAATAGAGCCCCTCCGAAAGGCCGGGTGGACTGGAGAAGCGCCCGATCCCACAGAACCAATGAAACCTGTTGCTTACGGGGGCATGGGTGCGGAGAGTGCTTCTTTCAAAGTAAATCTGTTTGATGGCATGCGGGATTCAATAAACTCAGCAATCGAGAAAGAAGAAAAAAGATCTATTTCAAAGGCTCGGCAAGACGATGCCGCTTCTTTCTACAAAGAAGCCAGAGAGTTCGTCTTTGAGGAGCTCAAAAAACAGAAGATAGACGTTCCATCTGCTGGCCCAGGACGAAAGGGTAGTGAACAAAGAGCGATATGGGAAGCGCTCCCTGAAGAAAAACGACAGACTTGGCGAGAAGCAAGAAAGGCTGCCAACCTATTGGCTCGTAGAAAAACTGAGCGCTGGGACATGGCTGTTTATCCTGAGCAGAGAGAGAAAGAGCTTGGGTGGAAAAAAGACGATGTAAGAATCGGAAAGCACAACCTTCTGTGGACAGATCTTGGGTGGGAAGTTCAGTACGACGCTTCTGGTTGGCATACAAAGTTGTTTGAGGACACTAACGATCTGTTCTGGTCGGCTGGCTACACCTCAGAAGACTATGGTGTCGCAGAAACGCCTGTCATGACTGTGTTTAGAGACACTATGGCTGTTGGTCGTTTGATTACAGACTGGGGAATGGACTTCATCTCTTACGACGTGGATGAAAACGGGAACCCAAGAGACCCCAGTGACTTGAACTATAAGATGGCGCGGTGGTTGGATAAGAATCTGATAAAAACAAAAGGCGGCGACGCTTCCGCTTGGGATCAGATTTCTGGCGGCATAATGCACGGAGTCGCTTCTGTGATTCCAATGGCAATGGAGAAAGAAACAGACCAGAAGTTTATTTCTGGTGGTGGCTTCTTTAAAGACGCCGCACTTGGCGTTTACCACGGAAAGATGGTCGGTGAAGACTTCATGGAGCTTTCGGCTACTCGTCGGTTCTATGAGTCCATTGGGTTGCCGGATGCTCCTTTGTATCTTGGTCTCGCAGTAGACATGTCGTTGCCTGTTACGCCATGGTTCGCCGCCAAGGGTGGCTCGCAGCTTGTTGGTAAAACCTTTCAAGGGGTTGATGCTGCTTATCAGACTGGCAAGCTTTCCGATATTGCGAAAGCATTCAAACCATTAAACGATACAGTTCTGCCGGACCCGAAAGCCCTGGGTAAAGCTGGCCGTATTCTCGAGAACCCATGGCGAGAGGCGCAATATGCAACTCTTGCGGCGGTAGGAAGAAACATCATACGAACCGCTCGAGGTTCTGAAAACATTGAGGATGTTGCCTCTGTTATTGCAAAAGAAGCTCGGCTTCCTAAACAGTTGGGAGTGAGAATCTCAGACGAGATTCTAAAGCGCTTGGATTTCAGTAGCACTGCACGCCTCAACAAAAGCATTGAGGATCTCCGTAAGCTCAACTGGGGAAAGAACTCAGGTATTGCGGAGTTGCTTGATGACATCGGTGTTGCGTATGCCAGATTGATGAAAGCCAAAGGCGCCAACAGCGCAAAGGGGCTTAGCAAGGATGCACAAGGGCTCGCACTGATTGATGAGATTGGCGCGATGATGGCTTCTAATCCCATCAAGTACAAGCTCTTTAGTGATGAGTTCAACAGGGGCGTAATGATGGGCTACCTATCTGAGCGCATTACCGGGGAGCTCATCAACTATATTCCCAACAACTGGGTAATGGTGACCGGCGACATCATCATGCCGATAGACCAGTGGAATAAGATCGAAGGCAAGGTAAAGCGACGTGTGGCTTCCGAGCTAAAAGTAGATGTAATAAAAACCCAGACAGCCACTGAGTCTGGTCAGTTTAAATATCGAGACCACAAACGCGCTGCAGATCTTATGGTCAAGGCGTTTGGTAAAGCCAAGATCAACAACACACCCTATCTAAAAAAGATTCATGCAAAGCTGGAGAAGGGAGCTGTTCTTTATATTGGTGAGTTTGAAACTATCGATTCTCTTCTTCGGGGAGCAATCGTAAAGGAAGCTTACAAGGGCACACATCGTCTAAAGAAGACCGGCGCTGCGTGGCAAAGATCTAAGGAGGCCGCGAAGGGAAAGACCTTAGACCTGCCGAATATGGCCAAAGACCTATACCGTGGGATTAATCCCATTGAGCGCATCAAGGCCATGCTTGAAGTTAGGCCACCATCTGCTCCAGCAAAGTACATTCTTGGGAAAGGTAAGGGTGCCATAAAGAGCAAGGTTCCTGAGAACGTTCCCATTGAGACTGTTCGCATGTGGGAGTCCGTGACCGATGAGCTCAGCAAGCTGGACACCACCCTAAGACAAGAAGTCTTGGCGGCCAGGTCGGAGACCGGGGATCCGTGGGAAGCCATGACGCTTGTAATGAATCGCTATGCGCCCGGAACTCCTGTTGAGTCTGTGATGTTGGTCTTGTTCGGAACAGCTCCTCAGCGTGGTGGTTTCTTTGGAACACCCGGTTCTCGTTTAGATTGGGACACACTAAAAGTAAAGCTCACCCAACACATGAGAGAGCAGGGAGCCACCTATGGTGAGGAGTTGAACGCATTTACTCCTGCAGCCATTGTCGAAGCCATTGCCTTTATGAGGAAAGAGTATCCTCGGGAGTTAGGCAGGTTCCGTACAATCAAAACCAAAGACGGTCGCATCATAGAAAGGCAGTACGCCCACGATCAGCCTGCTGGAATGGGCAAGCGTAAGAATGCTTTTAGAACTTTCTGGCACACCGAGGGCGCCAACTACAAGAAGATGCCGGACAGTGCGACCCCAGCACAACGTGCTGAGATTGCCGAGCACAACACAAAGCTTGATCTTGAAATAGCATCCAAGACTGACTACGCGGATGCGGCTGTTTGGTCTTTCTTGGTCAATGCAAAGAAGTCTGAGATCATCTCGGAGAAGGTTGCCGAGTTCGCAGCTCGCAATCCTGAGCTTGTCATTCCGGTTGGCAAGGCATCTATTGAGAACCTGGAGGCTTTTCGAATCGCTGTACGAGAAGCGTTGTCTGGAATGGGAGACGCATCACCAAGGGTAACAGCCCTTATTGAGAGGATCGCTCGTCAAGCAGAAGACGTTTACTATAACGGTACCTACACTGGCGGGGCAATCAATGCTTCGGACATGCGCTACATCATGGGTAAGATCATCGAAGATCTTTACCAATATGGTGCTGGAAACTTCCTCACACAACAGCGCTTAGCAGATGCCATCATGAGAAGAATGGGTAAGCTCGTTGATGGAAAGCCTGGTGCAGAGATAGTTACAGCACGAATCCCAGAGCTCACAAAGCGTATAAGAACAGAGCTAAAGCGTGCTCTTCCAAACGAGAGTCCAGAGAAAATAGAGGAGCTTTCAAGGCTGATCGCAGGTCGCGCATTTACAAGCATGATCGAAGCCACCACAAAGCAGACCATTGATACGCTTATGGGCAATCTTTCTTCTGCTGGATTCAGCGCTCGCATCGACAACACAGGCGTTGTGTTGACGGACCTCGAGATGAGTTTGACAAGCCTGGCCGATGATGTATCCATCATGATGCCGAAGTGGGCTGACGACTATGTTGATCCACAAGAGATGATGCTTTTTGAAGACCTTCTCAAGCAGAACGCCAATGGCATGATCGAGGCAAATCTTAGAAAGCTACGAGCTCGAGACATGGACGGGTATCGCTATTTGATGGGATCGTTCGGTATGTTTATGGATTGGACAAGAAGGGGAACCATTGGTGGTCTGCTCGGTGGGTATGGCCCGTTTGGCGCATTCCGATTCCATGGCGTAAACGTTGTGACTGCGCCTTTGATTATGGCCATCACTGTTCCCCGCTTTGTTCTGAAAGGATTCGATCCAAGGGTAATGGCGAAAGCTGCCACCTCGTTTGTAAAGCCTGGAGCGGAGGCTTTGTATCCGACGATCAGCAAAGGGAAGCGTTCTATTCTTAAGCGTTTCCCGTCTTCTGAAACGTTCTTTGATTGGATGGCAAACCGTTTTTCCAAAGACCCCGACAAGGTTCTCTTTGTAGACAAGTGGGGATCTCCATGGACTCGAGCCCGATTCGAAGCAGCCAAACAGAGTAGCAACTTCCAGTATACGCAGGTCTCTTTTGAGTTCCGTGATTCTATTATGCACGAGCTTCGTCGCGCTGCATCAATAGACCCAACGCTACGCAAGGCCGGAATAACGCAACAAATACTGCGCTGGTTTGATCCATCGAACAAGTCGTTCTGGACTCGATTCGCAGAAGAAGCCGACATGGCATATCGAGAAGCTGTGTTTGCTGCAGCTTTGAAAGAGGGCCTTCCGGTTGCAGAGTCGTCCGCCATGGCTCGTGCTGCACTACTTGATTACGGTGCGATTCCTAAGTCGGAACGTGACACCATCTCTCGAGGAATGTTGTTTTATGCTTTCCGTCGTCAGATGGCGAAAGAGGTTCTCTCTACATTCTTGCGCGGTGGAGATGACTTCCGTCTTCTTTCGGCAATGATCAAGTTTACAATGAACCAACAAAAGATGTCTGGCTCGTGGGAACGTGGGGAGGACTGGCAAAGAACTCGCTTGTTTTCAAAGCTATTGAAAGAGTTTGACGATATTCAGAACTACTTGTTTGGTCCTGGCAACCCGGTGCTTGAGTCGTTGACGGACATGATCAACGTCAGCACTGGAGCGATAGACTACCTGCCTTATGTTGGTACAGATATGCCTCGATTTTCTCCCGGTGACATCCTGCAGGGATTTAACGAAGGCATTCGCGCACATCCCGCGTGGTCTTATGTGTGGGATTCTTTGGCGATGTGGCAATCCATGGGAGGCTACGAAGCGGATCAACAGATGCTAAGACCAGAGTGGGTTTACATTTGGAAAAAGACTGGGTACTGGCAATATGCTGTGGAGATGTTCGACCTTGTTCCGGTTGATGAGGACAACAGAAGAACAAACGAATACATAATGCTGGAAGGTCCGAACGGACTATACAGGGGCTCACAGTATCGTTTTAGCAGCAAGTGGGGGCGCTGGAGGTTCTTGGCGTTTTACTATGGCACTACGATGGCTGGAATGAATCGTGTGATGCGTGACTGGGCTACGTCAGGAATCAAGGGTGATGATGATCCCCAAATGGTTTGGAAAAAACACGGTCTTGGTTCGTCATGGGCTCATCTGTTGGGAGTGGGAACAGTAGGAGAGGTACCCAACTGGCCGACAATCGAGTATACTCATAGGCGCAGTACAAAGCGCGAGCTTGATGCAATCAAACAATAGGTCTGCAGCACTTCGAGGGGAGTGGCCGTTTAGGTTGGGCAGATTTCGGAGGGATAAGAAATGGCATGGTTAAGAACACGCGACATTAAAGATTCGCAAATCACAAACCCTAAGCTTAGCAATGGGATGCTCCGCACTCTCAAGTTTACGTATGACTTCTCTGTGGCTGGTGGTGCTATAGGTGTCATCGCTTTGACGGATGACCGGGGCAACGCTCAACAGCTTCCAGACAATGCTGTTGTCGTCAGCTCACACGTTGAAGTGTTGACCGGAGTAACAAGCGATGGTGCTGCTACTGTTGCATTTGGTATTGGCGGAACTCCTGCTTTGTTTTTAGCAGCAACCGGAAAAGCTTCTCTTGGTGCTGGCGTGGCGCTTCTCGGAGAGGCCAGCACGCCTGCAAAGCTGACGGCTGACAGGAGTGTGATTGCTACTGTAGCCACCGCTGCTCTTACAGCTGGCAAGTTCAACGTTTGGGTTCGCTACTACCAAGGCGACTAATAAAGGGGGTGCCTGATGGGCAGGAACAACCTCCCCGTTTATACTTATGTCTCGAAGGCGACATCCAACAATGTTGGAGCTTTAGCCTACGTGGCTCTTACCGAAACAGTGCCCCGCAAGGGGCGCATCAAGCGTGCTCGTGCTGTCATTACGACGGCACATGGCGGTGCCGCTAATCTGTTCTTGCGGATTGGTAAGGCTGCTGTGGAGGGTAGCCCGGCTACGTTGGATGTAATCTTGGAGTACGGTACCACCGCCAACCCCATTGATGGGGATGACCTGGACCTGTACTATGAGCTCCCTGCTGATTCGTCTGGTTCGCTGACCGGGTTGTTGTACATGGCCACCAAGGTTGATGCTGGCACAGCCAGTGTTGTCACGGTCGCCCTGGACATCGAGGTGGTGTCATAATGGCTCGGTCTATACCACCGGCAACACCACCACAATCTCGAACAATGCCACCAAAAAAACCGACAGGTGGTGGCGGAGATTCGGACCCCTACAAAAACTGGGTAGAGTTGCCAATCGACCCAGCCGATGACTACTGGAAGGTCATCAAGTCAGGGAACGCAAACACATCTGATACTACGGTTGACTTAGATAATGGCCACATGCGCATTGATTTTGCGGGCTCAACTAATAAGCAGCTTAGAATCCAAGGCTCGCAGAACAACGGCGTCACCATCGTCAAGAAGACGCACATCAACTGGTGGGCTGAAGCTGGTCTTGACGTACCAAGTGGCAAGACAGCCTACGGTCTGCAACCCGAGATGGTTCAGTGGAAAATCGAAGTGCAGTTCGACCAAACCAATGGGCCAATCAGCACAGCATCAGGCGGTGGCGGGACAAACGGAAACAAACTTTCTGTGTGTGTAGGGTTCCAAGCGTTTCCTGATGACCAGAGTGGAGATCCTACGACTGGCGGAACTGATACTACCTGGGGTGGTGCCTATGTTGTGAAAGAAGGCACCGCAGTACCTGGAAGCAACAACGGTCCTCTGCTTTTCAGGAGTGGATTCCGTAGCTATTGGACAAATGGGTCGAGCACTGGTGGCAAACTGTGGCGAGGACAAAACACTTCCGGAGTTGCTGACAACGACGCTATTGTTTTAGCGACTGTACCTCTCAGAACTTCTGCCGAAGCATCGAATGGAAAGATCTCCTTTACTGGAGGAGGCTACTCTACTGGAGACCCTTTCGGTCAGTTGTGGTCTTCCACTTTCGCATTCAATGATACCTTTTGTGCCACTCTCCAAGACCATTACCTACATCCAGCTATCTGGATAGGAGCAGTCGATACGTCGGCGACAAGAGGCCAGATTAGAATCAAGCGAATTCGCATGCTGATTCAGCCACTCAGCAATCGTGAGGCTTTGTAATGGCAACGGTACTACTTTTCCATTGCAACACTACCAACACAGCAGCATCTATTGTTTCTGATACCGAGGCAGGATCTCTGTTCTCCGTCGACATGGGTACGACATCAAAGGCGGCATCTTACAGTCGTTGGGCTATCGTCGAGTGTACCCAGACAAGGGCTGATGCCGTTGTTGTCGGCGATTTTAATCCCGAGGATATCTCAGTTAGCGCTTCTATTTCCGAGCCTGAGTCCTTTACGGATGGCGACGTGATGGAGAAAATGTGGTACTTACGCGGCAAGCTACCATAGGGGGGTAGATGGAACAACGCGTGAGACAACTGGAGACAGACGTAGCCGTCCTGGGCCAGCGTATGGATACTCTCGAAGGAGAAGTCGTCATGATACGACAAGAGCTAAAGGCCGTGCGTACAGACATCGCGAAAGCACAAGGTCTTATCATCGCTGTTGTGTGCATCGTTCAGTGCATTGGCATCTTTATGGGTGCGTAGATGGAAGCGGATGTCCTTGCCCAGTATGCTGACCTCACAGCAACGATAGCCTTCATTGGTTATTTGGTTAATCAAAACAGACGTATGGGCCGGCAGCTTACCAAGATGACAACCAAGTATGAGGAGCTGTTCGAGCGTGTACTAAAGGCGGTTGAATGATTCCACTACTACTTCAGAAGGTTCAAGCCAAAGGCTATCGCATCTTCACCAGCGGTTTGTACAACGTCAACATCATCGGGATACGCAGGACCACCAAGCCAAACACCTTTGATGACACCATCGCCTTAGTCTACAAGGACTCACAAGGGTGGGTGACTCGGGAGTTTGCTGCGACTACTGACCCCGGCACTTATTGGTTGAACAACCCAATGAACGTGAAGGGTACAGCTGCTTTGGTTCCCGGTCAGTACAAGTCTTGGATGATAGACAAACATCGAGGGCAGTACTACGGGCTGTGTCAGAGGATTGGAAAGGTCAAGGTCTACCGAGACAATGACAAGTCGAACACTTTTGACTGGGATGCTTTCGACAAAGAGCATGAGGGCTGGTACGGAATCAACATTCATCGTGCCTCAGCCAAGCGTGTTGCCGGTGAAGTGGATAAGTTCTCCGCTGGTTGCCAGGTGATCCAGGATCCGCAGGAGTTTTCAAGCTTCATGCAGATTATCCAGATGTCCGCTGACATCTACGGAAACGCCTTTACATACTCCCTTTTGGAGGACAAAGATGTCTAAGTTAAAAGAGCTCAAAGATAAGTACGGTGTCACCGCGACACTGGTTGGCGGTTCATTAGTAGTAGGAAGTATTTTTGGACAGTGTGTGTTGTCCCCGCCTACAACGACAGTTGAGGAGTCGGCCCCTCCTGTTGTTGAGGACGCACCCGCTGAACCAGCAGAGAAGCCAGTGGCTCCTGCTGAGTCCAATGGTTGAACTACTATTAGGCGTTGTCGGGGGTCTCGTAGTTGCTTTTGTGTTTTGGTTTTCTTCCTTTCCGAATCGCAAAGCCTCCCCACCCAGGCGAGCTCTCGACAACGCCACCTCTAAACATGAAGCTGTTGTTCAGGAGGTAGAGGAGATTCTTGAGGACGACTCCCCTGAAGAAGACCTCGCCGACATGATCAACAAGAAGCATTCATGAGGTGGTCTGTGTTGATAAACGTACTGGCGTCGGGCATGTCGCTGGGTTCAGCATGGGCCACCACCCCACCTGAGAGGCCGCCTGCTGTGGAGGGCGAGTGCCCCGAGGCGTATGCCCTGACCAAAGACCGGGCGCCATCCTCAAGCCTGATTGACCCAGCCACAGGCAAAGCTGTTTGCGGTGGAGTTCTAATCCCTACCAGCCTTGTGGCGTACTATGTGGAGCTGGAGAGTTGGAGCTCTGTTGTCGTCCTGGAGGTGGAGACGCTGAAAGCAGAACGCCCCACCTTCTGGTCTAAGTGGGGCGAACGTATTCAGTATGTTGGAATCGGCGTGGGTGTTGGTGTTGCTGTTGGCGTAGCCGCTTCTCGCTAAGCCTCTGCCGGGTCCATGGTTTCGAGGATAGTCTCCTCGGCATACTCGGTCATCAGCTGGTCGGCTTCTCTCTTTGCCTCTTCAACAGGTACCTGCTCGTAATCTACAAAGCCGTGGTACAGGTTCCCAATGCTGGATTCGAACAGCTCTTGAAGTTCTTGAAAGGCGTGGTCTGGACTGCTTCCGTAGCTGCGAACAGTGAAGAAGAAGTCGTATGCTTTGAGCCCTGTATCTTTATCTGCCATGTCATCTCCAATAGGATTGTGCTGGGGTGGCTGGATTCGAACCAACATCTCTTGAGTAACAGTCAAGTGGGATGCCATTACCCCACACCCCAACACTTCCCATTTACCACGTCAGTTCTTTTTGCGTAGAACCGTTGGTCTCCCTGGCATCGTCTTTCTTGCCCAGGAATGTGATTTCATTGGCAATGATTTCGGTGGAGTACTTGTCGTTCCCTTCCTTGTCTTGCCACTTACGAGTTTGAATGCGGCCTTCGACGTACACTTGGCGACCCTTACTCAGGAATCTATCGCACGTCTTTGCCAGCCCACCGAATGCAGCCACGTTGTGCCACTCCGTCTGCTCGGTGCGCTCTTGTTTCTGCTTGTCCCACAACTTGGTGGTGGTTGCGATACGCAACTTGACCACGCCATTGTCCTCTCCAAGCTCACGGTATTCGGGGTCGGCCCCGAGGTTTCCGATGAGTACTACTTTATTGACCATTAGAACAATCTCCATTGCAAGGATTCATTGTATTTGATTGACAGTCCAGCGAGCTCCTTACCTGCTTTCAAGTCTGTCATTGCTTTCTTCTTGTCTACTGTGGGTGGTTGTTCATTAAGGTAAGCCACGTCAACGTCACCCAGGTCATCGGCCACCTGTACGGCTGCCGACTTCCTGAGATACACTGTGTACTCCGAGGTCTTTACCTTGAAGTCCTCACCCAACTCTTCTGCTGCAGTACGCAGCCCCTGTACGAGATCAAGAACCTCAGCCCTTCGGTTGCCGATTGCACGCCTTCGGGTTGCAATCTTCACCTCGAGTGCTCGCAGTCGATTCTCTTCCGACTTCTGGGAGTCAGCGAGAAACAAACACGAAAGCGTCTTGTCCTCGCTTCTATCCAGGTAGTCCGCAAGCATGTCATCGTACTCGGTGATGTCGCCGTCGTTCTCAATGGCGGAATCTTCAATAGCCTGCACCAGGATGCCAGCCTCTCTCATTAGGTCAAAGCTGGAACTCATGGGGCACCTCGCACATCACGCTGGAAGTCTTTGACCCAGTCGTCCTTGTTCTCCTGGGACAATCCAGACAGGAACCTGAGAACCTGCTGGCGTTCCGCCTCAGTCATCAAGCGTGGGTGCGGTGGCGTCCCTGCGCTCTTTTGCATGCACTGGCACATGTACACCACGATGTCCATGCTAAGCCCGTGGTCGCTAATGGCAGCACAAAAGCGCTTGCGCTCCAGGTCAGTCCACTCGGACTTATCTCTTCCGGGTGGCTCGTCATCCAGGACGGCACCGTCTGGAATCTCCTCGGCGGTGGTCTCACCCAACGCCAGCATCTCACGCAGTGCTCGATTCTGGGCACGAACCTCGGCCATCTCAAAGGGCCTGTCCTTTGCGACACCCTTGATGTTCCGTGCATTGCCATTGCCGTGGCCGTTGAACTCTTGTCCATCCACGGTTTCGATGTGGCAGACAAAGTAAAAGTCTCCCTTCTCCGGGTCGGAGATTGGAAGCATGTGTGTCATCTTCCTCTTGATTCTCCCCTGTGCTAAGTACAACAACCCAACGTGGTTGATATACGGTTTACGATTTAGCTCTGTGATACCATCGATTTCCCTGAGTTTAGGGAAGTGTTCTGCTAATAGCTTCATGCTATCCTCCTTTGTTCATGGAATGAATATCAGATTTTTTGATGCACGTCTACAAGAAATAAAGTAAGATCATTCCGGTGACTTACAAACCGCACGCAAGAAAGCCTGTGGAAAAACCGATGGAGGGAACATGACACCATTCGCAGAGTTTCTGATAAAGAGAAGAAAGGAGCTCGGGCTCAGCCAGAAGGACGTGGCCGAAGCAGTTGGTCTAAGCCAACCAACAGTACTGGGTTGGGAGAAAGGACACGGCACACCGAGAGCAGTTGTATTGAAGAATCTATTTTGGGTGCTCAAGCTCAGCGCCACCGAATCGGTGTACGTCGTACATCTATTGGGGGAGGGATGATCCTCGAGTTCGTTGTACCCGGCCAGCCGGTGGCCAAGGCAAGGCCCCGCCTCTCGGCGTCAGGTCATGCGTTCACACCCAAGAAGACCAAGGTGTACGAGCGTATGGTGGCTGGCCTTGCCAAGAAGCAGTGGATGTTTGAGCCTATAAAGGGAGCCGTCAAGATGCAGGTGACCTGTATCTTCAAGAGGCCAAAGAGATTGCAGCGCAAGAAAGACCCGGTCGGTCGCATCTGGATGACCAAACGTCCTGACCTGGACAATGTGTGTAAGGCCATAGCGGACGGCTGCAGCATCGTAATGAATGACGATTCACAAATCGTTTGGATTGAAGCATCGAAGATGTATGCGGCGAAAGGTGAGGAGCCCCACGTCATTGTGAGATTGGAGCAAGTATGAACCACGGTGAGATGGCCGACCTCATCCTGGAGGCAGACCTGCCAGCACTGCAGAAGGTAATCCTGTTGGGATACCTGAAGCACCGGAACAAGAAGACGGGGTTGTCATGGCCGGGTGCTGCCACCTTAGCCAAGTATGCCTCGACCTCACGCCAGGTAGTTATGCGCCACCGCGCTGAGCTGATTGAAAAGGGATGGCTCAACGTGGTGAAGCAGGTACCTGGCAAATCAATGGTGGTGTCTTTGCGGCACCAGGGTGGTGCTTCTCCGGCACCACAGGTGGTGCCTCTCCGGCACCCGAACCTACTTAATAAACCTACTGAAGAACCTATAAAGGAAATACCCGACATGTCAGACAACGAATCATGGGACAAATGGAACGCTCTCAGAAAAGAACTCGACCCCAAGTACCGTAGCGATTGGAAGCTCAAGACCTGGCGAAAGCATTGGACTCGATGCATCAAGGACAACACCGTCGATGAGGTGCTTGAAGCCTTCCGATATTTCTGGACCAGTGAAGACACCAAGTGGTGGAGAGACAACAGGCCCAGCCCATCTCAAAGCTTTCTGAATGGGAGCTCGAAGCATCTTGCCGGGTGGGTACAGAGCGCAAAGGATGTGGTGGATGTTCCCGTCCAGGAGCAAGACAATCGAGAGGACACCAGTAGCTATGTCCTTGCACGCATTTGGATTAG
>Ga0163179_10000927_pt1 | contig 20959 bp, 16 predicted proteins | sample AtlANTMetagenome_FD_109643 | JGI IMG/M metagenome (GOLD analysis project Ga0163179, IMG submission 109643) | Marine eukaryotic phytoplankton communities from the Atlantic Ocean - Atlantic ANT 2 Metagenome | ecosystem: Environmental > Aquatic > Marine > Oceanic | place: North Atlantic Ocean...
ACCGACTTCCAGAATTCTCCCTTCACTAGGGAGTCGACTGCGTACCATCTTTCGCCATCGCTTGTCTTGCCCAAACGTTGCAAATCGGTTGATTCGGTCATAGACGGGAATGGTTGCTTCTAGGTTGCGCTGGAGTTCAGCCCAATCCTCGGAACCGATCCGTTCTGTGTCCATTGTATCAACGGCTTTCAATCGTATATTTGGTTCAATCCTACAGACGTTTTCTCACATTATGAAATTTAGTCTCCTCAATGGATTGAGGTTATCATGATAAACCCCTCAACAGTCGCCGCTCCACCATAGGTGGATTACATGAGTAGGGCAGATGTATTACGAACCATCAAAGACGCCGAAGCGGATGCCACTGCTACATTGGCTAAAGCACAGTCTGATGCCAGCAACATCGTGACCAAAGCACGTGTAGCTGCAACCGAAACTGTTAGCTCTGGTCGAACTCAAGCACAAGCCGACTCACAACAAATGGTTGATGATGCTCGAGCAGCGGCTCAGAAGGAAGCGAATAAAGTCTCCAAGAAGGGAGACAAAGCCATCCAATCCATTCACAGCGATGGTGAATCTAATCGTTCAACTGCTGTGGACATCGTTCTTGATGCCTTTAGAGCTTAATTTCAATTCGAGGGAAAATCATGTCTCAAATCCACACCCGACAGATGGGCCGATTGGTCGCATCGGGAACGTTGGATAAGTTGGACGCCACCATCGAGATGCTTGCTCACCTCCGTGCCCTACATCTTGTCGACTACGACGGCGAAGACGATGACCTTAGCATGGGCGCCCCACGTGACTCAGCCGAACAGTTGAGTCGCGATGTCAACAAGTTGCGCAATGCGGCTGGTTTGGTAACTGCGAAGACCAATGCTGTCCAGTCCATTGAAGATACCCGCTCCTCTCTTTCCGGAGATTTGTATTCACAGGTTGACACCCTCGTCTCTACACAAGATCGTCTTGATGAAGTTGAGTCTGATTTGAAAGCACTTTCAGATGAGCAATCGATGCTGTCAATGGTTGCCCCGCTTAAACTGGAAATTGATTTGCTATCTGGTTATGAGAACCTAACTTGCTTCGTCGGCACCGTTCGAGATGCAAAAGCGGTGGAGGTCCCCAATGGAGGGCTGATATTCACTGGCATCGCTGGCAAGAAAACCGTGATAGGTGTATTCGTTTTGAATGATGATGCCGCCGCCGCTCAATCCAGTTTGGAATCTGCAGGCTTTTCTCCAACACCCATTCCAGAATATGATGGGAGTCTCGTCATGCGCATGGGTGAGATTGATGCCGAGAAGAGTGAACTTCTTGCAGAACAAGAATCTCTGACTGCGAGCGTTGAATCTTGGGTTGATTCCAATGCGGATTCACTCCACTCTGGCTTGGAATTGTTGGAGCGAGATCAAGAATTGGCCACTGCACCCGTTCGAATTGCCACTACCGACCACGCATTCATTGTTGATGGATGGGTCGAGATGGCTCGCGCTGACGAGGTCAGCGATTCATTGTCATCCATTTGCACTGTAGTCGACATTGAGCCATTCAAGATTGAACCTGGTGGAGGCGGCCATGGTCATGCTGATCATCACCACCATCAGGAAATGCCACCCATTGCATATCAAGATCGAACCGCTAGTAAGCCGATGGAATTGCTGACAGATGCTGTTGGTCGCCCTGGCTATGGTCGTATTGACCCTACACTATTCATGTTCGTCACCTATCCGATTTTCTTCGGATTGATGTTGGGTGATATGGCCTATGGTCTGTTTACTCTCGGACTGGGTGTCATCGTCATGCGACGTGCCGGAAACAACGAACTTATGCACTTGGGTGGTAAATTCCTCGTCTACATTGGAATTGCCACAATCATCTTTGGATACATCTACGGCGAATTCGCTGGATTTGAGTATCTACCGCATGGACATTGTGACGTTGAAGGTATCCTTGGTGTCGCCCAATGTGAAGCAGCCTATCTCCCAGACGGCTCCCACGCTCACTATCATTGGAAGGATCCGTATTTTGGAGATGACAAACAATCACTACCTGCTTGGGTATCCTGGATGAGTGCAATGTACCCGAATGGTGGCGAAGTACACTGGGTCATGGATGGTCCATTCGGACTCAAACTCGCTTACCCATTCCATCGTGTAACTGGTGTTGAAGATGGTGGCAATCTTGAGAACCTCATTCTATTGACCATTTACTTGGGTGTCGCACACATTCTCATTGGACTGGCAGTCGGCTTCCGAGACATTTGGCTGTATGGAAACGGTCATGGTGACCAAGGCTTCGTCTGCGCCCTATTTGAGAAGGGTAGTTGGATGTTAATCCTCATTGGCGGTTTCCTCGCAGCCTACGCATTCCTTTCTGTTCCCGCGTATCAAGAAAAGTGGGTCAATCCCGACCAAGACTACCTGGACTTGATGGGCACTGTGATGACGGTCGGTGTCGCCAAGTTCGCGATTGGGTTGGGTATGTTGATGTGGACATTGTACAGATACCATGGCGTTCCATTCCCCATCAATATCGGACTAGCAGGAATCGAAGCTATCGGTATGTTGCCCACAGTTCTATCCTATGTACGTCTATTCGCTGTTGGTGTAGTCGGCGTGAAAATTGCTGAAACAGGCAACAATATGCTATACGGTAGCCTTGATTTCTCAAGTCCACTGTTCCCAGTTATTCTCATCGGTTGGCTCATGGTCCAACTATTTGCATGGGGGCTTGGTGTATTCAGTCCAAACATCCACGCAGTGCGATTGCACTTCGTGGAATGGATGCGCCAGTTCTATGACTCGAGTGGCGAGGCGTTCAAGCCATTCGGATTCAAAGCGCGCCGCGTGGAGGTGGAGTAGCGCATATCACATTCCTTGCTTAGCAACGGAAAAAAGGAGGAAATAGAAATGAAAAATAGAACATTGAAAACAGGTGTACGAATGATGCTTGTCTCGAGTTTGTTGTTTATCGCAACCGGTATTGTAGCAGCTCAGACAGACGCAGCAGACAACGCAAGCACAGAAGCAGCAATGAAGATGATCGGTGCAGGTCTTGCACTCGGTCTAACAGGAATCGGAACAGGTATGAGCCAAGGACAAATTGGTGCAGCCGCAGTCGGCATGTTGGCCGAAGACAGTGACCGATTCACTCACGCGCTGATTTTCACTGCGTTGCCTGAGACCATCGTCCTGTTCGGTTTCTTGGCCATGTTCTTGCTCTAAGCAGAACGGTCAACCACAGATACGACTCAAAATGGAATGTGTGATGATGTCTCTAGAAGCGTTAGCTGACGAAATTGCCGCTCAGGCAAAGGCGGAAGCCAAGGCCCTCAAGGATGATGCCAATAAAACGGCTAAATCACTGAACAAAGAGGCCGAGGCAGAAGTCTCCGAGATTCGCGAAACACTTGTTTCTCGGGCTGAGCGTGAAGCCACACAGCTCTCAAAGGAACTCGTTGCATCCTCTAGACAGGACAACCAGAAGCGTGAACTCATTGCAAGAGCAAAGGAGTTGGACGCCACCTGGGATGCTGTCAAGGCAGAGGTCGGTTCGGCCAAACTATCTGGTCGAGCAGCTCTCATCAAAGCTCTCGTCTCTGAGGCCAAGAAAGAAGGGGATGGCATGACCATGCGCCCCGTCTCGATTGACCGCAAAGCGCTAGAGAAGGAAGCAAAGGGATTCAACTTTGGAGCAGACATCGACGGGCTGGGAGGATTCACGCTTGAATCCGCAGACAGTTCGATCGTACTAGATTACAGATTTGACAGCCGCCTTGAAGAGGCTTGGAAAGCCAGCTTGGCTTCTGTCAACGAAACATTGTTTGGAAATTAAGTGAGGTGAGAAAATGGTTCGAGTCAATAGTGGTCGCAGCAATGTGGCCAATGCTGCTGCGCGTGCGAAAACACGCCGTGCGGGGCTGATTGATTCAACTAAAATGCGCCAATTATTACAACAGGGCCCAGATACAATCGGCATCTCAATCGGTGACATGGGTTACCGCAATGAGATTGATTTGTACGCACCCCGTTTGTCTGGCGCAGACCTTATCGAAGCCGCACTCAATCACAATTTGGATGCCGATCTTGAAACCGTTCTCGGATTCTGTCAAGGTCGTCTGAAATCCACTGTTGCAGTATACGTTAAGCGATTTTCATATCAGAACGCAAAGACAGTCTTACGCGCAATACATAGTGGAGCAGACATTGAAATGGTCTCGGGTCAAGTACTTCCTGAGGAAAATACGAGCAACAGCAAGTGGCTCGATATTGTTCGAAATTGTGACACATTGAGCGACGCTGTCGCTGCGATGTCGGGAACTCCTTGGGGTTACGCTCTGTCTCGTCTTGAGCCAGACGCGAGTCTACAGGAAATGGAAGACACGCTCGACTCTGCATACTATCGGGACGCGTTGGACGCCATCCGGGGGCCTGACAGCCCACCATTATTGCAGCGATATATTCAGGTTGAAATTGACCATCGAAATATCATCAACCAATTCCGTGGCCTCCGTCAGGGGATCAATGGTGAAAATCGTGATGCCCTAATGATTGGTGGTGGCAAGATTTCCAAAGCAGTTCTCAAAACTGCATCAATGACCGATTCGAATGAAGGTGTGCTTGAGGCCCTCCGCCGAGCCACCTCATTCGATGATACCGGATTTGATGACGCCATTCAGGCTTCTGCAACCAGTTTAGACCCCGTGGTCTCGCTATTGCAAGAACAGCGCAACTCAACGATGCGTAGATTCTCTTACCTGAATCCTCTGTCAGCATTCCCTGTGATTCACTACATCGAGAGCAAAGTTCTCGAGGTGCAAAATATCCGCTTGCTTGTGCGTGGCAAAGCGGCAGGCCTCTCTGATGAGGTCATTGAAGCGCACATGAATCTGTGAGGTGAAGAAATGGAAATCGCTGTTGTTGGTACGCCAGAATTCACCCTCGGATTCCAATTGGCTGGGGTCAGCCGATTGCATCATACCAACGGTGATGAAGAACTCGCTGAAGTCATGCGTGGTCTTCTGAACCAGAAGGATGTGGGCATAGTCGTCATTGACAGTGCCGATATAACTCGCTTGTCTGATCGTCTGCGTTCGCAGATTACAGACAGCATTACGCCCACTGTGTTGGGCATTGGGACCGAAGAGGACAACAGCCTCCGAGAGTCCATCAAGTCGGCGCTTGGCGTCGACCTTTGGAAGTAATCCAAAAAAAGGAAGTGACGAAAAATGAGTGACGAAAATGGAGTGATTTACCGTATTTCTGGACCTGTGGTGACGGCTACAGGCATCCGTTCAAGAATGTATGAAGTTGTACGCGTAGGGCATGAAGGATTGATGGGCGAAGTGATCGAATTACACGGTGACAAGTCTGTTATCCAAGTGTATGAAGATACGTCCGGCATCCGCCCGGGCGAGCCGGTGGTACGCACCGGTCAGACGCTATCGGTACAGTTGGGACCGGGTCTGCTAACGCAGATTTACGACGGAATCCAACGTCCACTGCCGGTTTTGGAGAAAACCATGGGTACCTTCATCGAACGTGGTGTAGATGCTGATGGTCTAGATTTGGAAAAGGTCTGGGACTTTGAAGCCACAGTTTCAGTTGGTGACGAACTTGAATCTGGCAATGTGATTGGTACAGTACAAGAGACTGAAACCATTGTGCACAAAGTCATGTTACCTCCAGGAACAAGTGGAAAGGTAGCCAGTATCGAGAGCGGTTCATTTAACGTCACTCAAACCGTATGTACTCTTGATGATGGCACTGAAATTCAGATGATGCAGAAGTGGCCGGTCCGTTCACCACGGCCTTTCAAGCAGAAGTATGCGCCAGATACACCGCTCGTCACCGGTATGCGCATTCTCGATTTCTTGTTCCCACTCGCAAAGGGTGGTGCGGCTGGAATCCCGGGTCCATTCGGCTCAGGAAAGACGGTCACACAGCAATCGCTGGCCAAGTATTCCGACGCCCAGATCGTGGTTTACATCGGATGTGGTGAGCGTGGTAATGAGATGACAGAAGTATTGGACGAATTCCCTCACTTGATCGATCCAAACACCGGCAAGCCGTTGATGAATCGAACAGTGATGATTGCAAACACTTCGAATATGCCTGTAGCTGCTCGTGAAGCATCGGTGTACACTGGAATCACCATCGCGGAGTACTTCCGTGACATGGGATATGACGTTGCACTGATGGCTGACTCGACCAGTCGCTGGGCTGAAGCTATGCGTGAAATCAGTAGCCGGCTTGAAGAAATGCCCGGTGAGGAAGGATATCCTGCATACCTGTCCAGCCGATTGGCAGAATTCTACGAGCGCGCAGGTCGTGTGGAGACTCTTGAAGGCGAAGACGGTTCAGTCACTGTGATTGGTGCCGTATCGCCACCTGGTGGAGATATCAGCGAACCAGTGTCCCAAGGTACTCTTCGAATTGTGAAGGTGTTTTGGGGGTTGGATGCAGGTTTGGCCCGACAGCGCCACTTCCCTGCAATCAACTGGCTCAGTTCGTATTCCCTGTACCCACAGAGTCTAGATCAGTGGTTCCGTGACAATATCGCCACGGATTTCCCCGAGATACGAACTGAAATCAGTAGTTTGCTACAAGTTGAAGCTGAACTTCAAGAGATTGTTCAGTTGGTCGGTTCGGATGCATTGCCTGTGGATCAGCAGTTGACTCTGGAAGTCGCACGTATGATTCGTGAGTTCTTCTTGCAACAGAACGGATTCCACGAAGTTGATGCATATTCCGGACTAGAGCAACAATACAAGATGGCCAAGGCCGTTCTAACATTCCAAGATTCGGCCAAGAAGGCTCTCGCAGCGGGTGGTCAGTTGGAGGATGTTGTGAACGTCCCAGCGCGAACCAACCTCATGCGAGACCGATTCGAACCAGGTTATCTCGACCGAGTGGATGGTTTAGTCGATGAGATGAACAAACAAATTGCCGCAGCGGCGGAGGAAAACTAGGAGGAATTTGCATGAGTGGAAAGGAATATCGAACAATTACAGACGTCAAAGGTCCGCTTGTTTTCCTTGAGAAGACTGAGCCAGTGGCTTATGGTGAAATCGTTCAGCTACGACTCACCGATGGCAGCATGAAGAATGGTCAGGTACTCGATACCAGCGATGACATGGTCGTTGTACAGGTGTTTGAAGGAACAGCTGGCGTCGATTTGGGTACCGGTGTCAAGTTCATGGGTGACGTGTTTAAGCTCCCTGTGAGCAAAGATTTGATCGGTCGAATTCTCGACGGTGCGGGCCGACCCCGTGACGGTGGACCAGCCATTGTTGCCGAGGGTGAAGCCGACATTATCGGGGCTGCAATCAACCCGTACAGCCGACAGTCACCACACGATTTCATCCAGACTGGAATCAGTGCCATTGATTGTTGTACAACATTAGTTCGTGGACAAAAGTTGCCCATTTTCAGTGCATCAGGTCTGCCACATAACGACATCGCATTGCAAATTGCTCGTCAAGCCAAGTTGAAGGACAGCGATGAAGAGTTCATCGTGGTATTCTGCGCAATGGGAATCACTGCTGAAGAATACAACTTCTTCCGAAGTGATCTTGAGCGAACTGGGGCACTCGAAAACGCGGTATTGTTCGTCAACCTAGCTGACGATCCTGCTGTTGAGCGATTGATTACACCACGTTTGGCGCTTACTGCTGCAGAATACCTTGCCTTTGAGCACGATTATCACGTACTCGTGGTTTACACTGACGTTACAAACTACTGTGACGCACTACGTCAAATTGGTGCTGCACGTGAAGAAGTACCAGGTCGTCGTGGATATCCGGGTTACATGTACACTGACTTGGCCATGCTATACGAGCGCGCGGGTCTAGTGAAGGGCAAGAAGGGTAGCATCACGCAGTTCCCGATTCTAACCATGCCTGGTGACGATATTACTCACCCGATTCCAGACCTATCAGGATACATTACCGAAGGCCAAATCGTGATTTCGCGTGAGTTACACGGGTCTGGAATTTATCCGCCGATTAACGTACTTCCAAGCCTGTCCAGATTGATGGGTGGATGTATTGGTGAGAAGACCACTCGTGAAGATCACAAGTCTGTCTCTGACCAGATGTATGCTGCATATGCTCAGGGACGTGAACTGCGTGGTCTTGTCGCCATTGTTGGTGAGGACGCATTGAATGAGCGCGACAAGCAATTGCTTGACTTCTCAGGGCTCTTTGAGGACAAATTCCTGCGACAGAGTCGTGACGAGGACCGCTCGATTGATGAGACCCTAGATCTTTGCTGGGACCTGATGCAGAATATCTCGACCAAGTATCTAGTTCGACTTGACCAGAAGTGGATTGACAAATATCACCCTACAGAGAAGAAGTGAATGCGTAATTTGGTAAATTGGAGGTGAGAAATCATGGCATTGGACATCAAACCCACGCGCTCTGAACTCATCAATCTGAAGCGGCGTATCAAGCAAACACAGAACGGCTACAACCTGCTGAAACTCAAGCGTGATGGTTTGTTCCACGAATTCCGCACTCTTCTATCTGAGATGATTGAAGCGCGCGAGGGTTTGGTCGGGACCTATAGACAAGCGGTTCAATCGATTAGCCTTGCAGGTGCGATTGAAGGTGGCTTGGCAGTCAAGAGTGCCGCAATTGCAATTTCCAACCGCCCTGAAGTTGAGGTCAGCCCTCGAAATATCATGGGTGTAGTTGTTCCTAGCGTACAAGGCTCCAATTTGACCAGTACGATTAGCGAGCGCGGCGTAGGACTGATTGGAGGTTCAGCTTACATTGATGAGGCTGCAGATTCATACTCTGCACTGATTGAGAATATCGTCAAGGCTGCAGAGATGGAAGCAACACTGAAGCGCCTTTTAGTTGAAATCGAAGCAACGAAACGTCGTGTCAACGCATTGGAATTCAAAGTCATCCCTGAGATGCAAGAAGCACAATCATTCATCCAACTTCGGCTTGAAGAAATGGAGCGTGAAGAGACGTTCCGCCTCAAGCGATTCAAGAACAAATGAGCAGTATGGGTGGTCGTGTTTGCGACTTTTGACCGCCGTGGGTCATATATCGGTTGATGATTCGCCGTCCTATCAGAGGTGGTACCATGGCCGAGCCTGAAGCGATTGAACCCCTCAAAATTGATGCAGAGTTGTGGTCTCATCGAGACTTATTAGAACGCATTGTCGAGCGTAGATTCCATATTGTCGAAGAGATGAGTGATGTTGAAATCGGTTGGCAGGTAGAACTCAAAGACTCAGATGCGGATTCAGAGGTTGCTCTCAATCGACTGAATAAGCATCTCAACCGTTTGTCTTGGTTTGCGATTTTACAGAAGGGCAATCCCTATGATTTGGTCATCATGCCGAAGTTGCTTGGTCGAGACCCGGGCCTATCTGTGGCACAAATGTCGGCAGTATGGTTGGTTTTCACCTCATTTCTGACCTTGGCGGGAGCCGCTTGGTTACAAAATATGGACCCTATACTCAAATTAACTGATCGTGATTTACTCGTTCAGTCGTTATTCTGGTTTGCACTCCCCATCGCACTGGTCATGGGTATTGGTAGTGAACTTCGTCGTAGGTTTGCACTCAATGCAGGGGTTGATTTGGGTCACCATATACCCCTAGCAGTACCCTTTTTGATGACTCCAACCGTTCCAATTTGGCCATTTGGTGTGATTGGATTTACCAGTCAACGTCGAATGGATTTACTCTCTTTCAGAGATCGGAAATCATTGGCAGTAGTGACAATGGTAGCTCCACTAATCATGGTCTTGTCAGGGATGGCATTCACCTTACTTGGATATGGTTTGACCAGTAATACCTCCCCAAATTTTGGTGAAGCACCAATCACCGTTTCTCCCTCATTTTTCCCTGAATTGATTTTGAATCTATACATTCCAGCCGATGAAATCGCCTTGCGATCATCGTGGTTGCATCCATTGGCTTTGGCTGGAATTGCACTCAATACAATGGGTTGGGTACTCCTACTCCCATTGCCAGGTTTCCCTGGAGATCGCCTCCTATCGGCATTGCTGAATCCGGGTGAAATGGAGGAAGGTGGGACACAAACCTGGTTGTTTGCCGGGGTTTTGGTTGCAGGCATGTACATTGTTCTGAATGGTGGATTTTGGCCTTGGTTGATGCTAATTGCCCTGGGTGCTTGGCGTAGATTTAGTCCAGAAGCCAGTGCCATTCCATTTGTACTCAATGAGGCAAAGGAGTTTTCTGACCGGTCGAGAAACGTGTTTTCGATTATCCTGGTGGCGACGTTACTCCTTGGTTTCCCAGGGATGATGCCGGTAGATGAGTTACAAGATTGGGATTCAGGTCTTGACACTTCTGAGTGGCCAACGGAAGTTTCCTTTGCTTCTGGAGATTCAGGTTCTGTTGAATTCCCCCTCAATACACTTGGCGTTAAATCGCTGGATGTTGAATTCCAAGTCACGTTCACGGGCCGAGAGACGATGGCCCATTGGGATGCTTGTGGTGAGTATATTCTCGATTTGGTAGCGAATTGTTTCTTCGAAGATATTGGTCCATTATCAAATCAAACTTACGTGATTGAATATGAAGTATGGACTGCTGATTTGGATTCTGCGTCTCCCTTTACCATGCATCTACATTGGGTTGAGGAACTTGAACTTCAAACTCATTCCGTGCTTTTCTCACCCTCCAACCTCCCAGCACCGGCTGTACAGCAGTGGACATGGGATGGGGATTGGGACACCCCGGAGTATTGTATTGAATTCCTTCTCGATGAGGAACTTGAAGGCAATTTGACGATTGAATCTCCTCGATTCTCATTCTCAGGGGAATCTAAATTAGCATTGAATAGTGGTGAAAATCAGACGGTTTGTATCGATGGTGAACTTGGTTCAGCACAGGCACTTTGGCCGGCATTTATGGGCCAAGTGATGGAGGCTCCGCAATTGAATGCAGTCATGGATGATGGGACGTTGTACAAATGGAAAATGCAAATCGCCGATCAACATTTGCAGATGTTTGCGGGGTCCTATCCAGCAACAGAACTGTATCATTATCCTTCTATGGGGGCACCGGTAGATGTTTTGTTGATGTTATTGGAAGAGGATGATCCTATACACTGTCCCATTTCGACTTCAACAAATCCAAGCATAATTTATGACAATACTGATGAAAATGGAGATTGGGTTTGGAATTTATCAGAAATCCCGCAGGGTGTATATTCTCCTATGGACTCACGATTGGAAAATGGTACGATTATCCTTCCTGAGGATGGTAAATTGCTGATGTGCCGTTACGGTGGAATTTCTGATTATCTTCATCTACAACCGTATGGTTTAGCCGAACTAAATCCATCTCCAGCCACAATTACCACATACGAAGGGATGGAGTTCCTTCCCAATCAATCCCCGATCAAGAATCACGGAAATGAATCGGTATGGATTGAGGTTCAGCAAGCCACATTCGGCGGGCAATCCAATATGAGTCTTGACTCATTTTGGCTACAACCTGGTGGGGAGTGGGAATTGGAAAGTCAGGTGTTACTGGAACATGTCGGAAACGGATTCCAGCCATATTTCTGGTTGGAAACCAACTCTGAACATTGGGTTCTACACTTTGTGAGCCATTGTGATTCCTCCGAGGGATGTGGTCTTTGATGCGTGTCGCAGTACTCGGTGTCGGTGCAATCGGTGGACTCATTGCATCTCGCCTAGCGCGCTCAGGTTGTGAAGTACTGCTTTGTGCTCGTGGAGAGTCAGCACAAGCTCTCGATGCTGTGGGGTTGTTGTTGGATACCCCCGATGGTCGCACCATCGCGCTCGCCCCTGATCGGTGGACAGTACTGGACACAAATCAAGAGGAAATCCCCGTAGGTCTGCAAGGTTGGGCTGATTATGCAATCTTGTGTGGGAAAAGTTACGATTTGCCAGAACTATGCAAAATTGCGGACACAGTTTTGTCTTTGAACGGAATCGGTATGTGTGTTTCCAATGGTATAGGGCATATGGAAAAATTGGCTAATTTTATTGGAAAACACCGTGTTTTGGGGGCCTCAACTACACATGGTGCCATACGAATTGGTCCTGGTGAAATAAGGTGGACCAGTCGAGGCACAATCAAATTGGGCGCATTTGTGAACAGTGATCTTGAGCCAGTAGAGCCTCGTGTCGACAGTCTCCTCTCGGCATTTGACGAAGCAGGTTTACAACCGATTTGGTCCGAAGATATTGCCAAAACTATCTGGACAAAACTTCTCCTCAATGTTGCCATCAATCCTGTTTGTGCAATTTCAGGTATACTCAATGGAGAGATGTTACTACATCCAGAGCTGTTCGAAACTGGATTGGCGGCAATGGAAGAAGGCGCTCGAATTGCGACGGCTGAGGGCATAGACTTGAGTGACTTTGACCTTGCACAAGCATTGGAAGATCTTTGCCGTGCAACCGCAGACAATCGTGTCAGCATGTTACAGGATATCATGGCAGGCCGTCCGACCGAAATTGATTCGATTTGTGGTGAAGTTGTCAAGCGAGGAGAAGCACTCGGTATTCCAACGCCTCGAAACCAAACACTGCATGCTTTGGTAAAGGGAATTGAACAGAGTACCCGCGGCTAATCATGATCGAGATTGTGGTGTAAGCCGACATTCACTTTTCGAGAGATTGCAGCAGCGGTTACCAATCTAGACACGTGAATCATATTTCGCAACTCAATTACTTCTCGGGTGGGCAAACTGCCTCGCCAAATTTTGTCTACTTCATTGCGTAAAAAATCCAAACGTCTCTGGGCACGTTCGAGGCGTGCATTACGCTTGACTAACCCGACATCATCAGTCATGGTTGATTGCAGAGCAATACGATCACTTCGGAGAGGGGAGTGCTCTATCAAATTGGATAAACCATCCGCCCTCCAAGCAGGCAATGGCATATCCAATTTTGGTTTCAAGTTCGCAATCACATGTTCTGCGCACCTATTTGAGAAAACAACAGCTTCTAACAGGCTATTTGATGCAAGTCTATTGGCGCCATGTAAACCGGTACAGGCGACTTCACCAATGGCATACAAGCCGACGTAGGATGTCGGCTTTGAACACGAGGGACACTGTTTCGCTAGACCATTCCGATCGACGGAAACCCCTCCGACCATGTAATGTGCTGCAGGGGCAACGGGCAACGGCTCTACGCCCAATTCCAAGCCATGCCTACTCAACCGTTGCTGAATATTTGGAAATCTCTTCTTCAAACTCGTGCGGTCTAAGTGTGATGTGACCAACCAAACACAATTGTCTCCCGTCCTTTTCATTTCTTGGTCTGCTGCTCTCGCGACAATATCTCTTGTTGCAAGTGAACCACGACTGTCATAGTCCATCATGAATGAATAAGTCGTTGGATTCCCGCCATTGGATTTCCAATCCTGTAAATTCTGGTTTGTCATCAATACTGCACCATTCCCTCGCAGGGCTTCGGTAATCAGAAACGGCCTTTCCCCCATCAATGCGAGTGCGGTCGGGTGGAATTGTACAAACTCCAAATCTCTGACCAAGGCCCCAGCACGATGTGCCATCGCGACTCCATCGCCTGTGGCAACGGAGGGGTTTGTGGTTTGTCGATAGATGTGTCCGGCACCCCCAGTTGCGATGATGATGGCTCGTGCAGGAATGGTCTGAACATCTCCGTTCGGTGAAAGAACCCAAATCCCAGCGATTTCTTTGATATCAGCCAGTTTATCCTTTAGAATCAAATCCACGGCCATATGGGATTCGAGCAATTCGAGATTCGAGGATGCCCTTGCTTCAACGATGAGGGCACGCTCAATTTCGGCTCCAGTGGCATCTTTTGCGTGTAAGATTCTTCGACTCGAGTGGCCACCTTCCATAGCCAAATCAAAGCCTTCATCATCTGTATCAAATCGGACACCTGACGTGATAAGGTCTTCAATACGCTGTGCAGATTCTTGAATCACCATTTCGACAATATCTGGGTCACTGAGCCCACAACCAGCTCGTATCGTATCATCAATGTGGGCTTGTAAATCCTCGTGATCCATGGCTGCTGCAATTCCTCCTTGGGCCCAATTGGTGGAGGAGTCGGCAAGATTTTTCTTGGTGACAACAACCGTATCAAGTCCCGCACGTGCACAGCGAGTTGCAACAAACAATCCTGCAATACCTGAACCGACCACGACCACATCTGCCACAAGTCCATCTCCTGTGCTCCGTGGTCAGCATTCTCGCATTCAACGTTGCCCTTCCCGGGGGGACCCGGCGATAGTCATAATACTCGCCCGGTATACAATGATAGCAATGGGTCGAGCCATGCATGTCGCAAAACTTGCGGTCGGCCTGCTTCTCACAGTACTAACGTTGTGGAATCTGCAGATTGGATTCTATCAAATGGGTAGTGGGGAAATGCACAAGCTTGTGCTGACAATGGTGTTTAGCGGGTCATGTAGTGAGGCGACAATCCGTGCAGACATCAATTCAGTTGGGATTTCTGACTGCCTCCAACCGCTTGGTACTTGGGAACCTATTGATACCATTCTCCTCGCAATCGGTGTTCTTTTGTCATGGCGCGCCCTAAGGGCATTGTTCGCATCTAACCGTCGAAAAAGCCGTACTGAGCGTCAAGGCAAGAACCTACAACGTATTGGGATGCTGATTGCTATGGTCGGCATAGCCGATTTCTTCGGTATGCTCACAGAAAACGGTGAGCCCATGGATGCTGGCGAACTACTCGGGTTCCCCTTCCCCAATGGCGTCTCACTGATTTTGCTAACCATCGCCTTACTCATCTCTCTGGTGGGTGGTTCGATGCAGAGACGAGGACGCCGTTCCAGATCCCGCGTGCCTGACTCAGGTGCTCGCCGTTTCTTGGGTCCAGCTGAGCGCCACCTTCCTGGCGATTTTTCAGTAGGGCAATTGAGAAAAGCGTTGATGCTTGATGCCTTTGAAGACCCGTTCCAAGTGAGTACAGGCGATGAATGGGGCGGTAGTGTTGGACGGACTTGCCATTATTGTAATGGCGAGGGTTGTGATCAGTGTGGGAACACTGGTACTCTTGGCTAAAAACCGATTTACGGCGCCACAACTGGCCTAGAAAAATCCACCTTTCTTCGCGTGCGCGAGGCGCGTTGTTTATAGTCGTTGGAACATCGACGCTAGCCGGTGTGTGTCTTCGGAGCACAAAATCGGTGAGATAGATGTTTCTAAAAGCGATAGAATTGGAGAATTTCAAGTCGTTCAAGGGTGAAGTCGTAATCCCCTACCAAGAGGGTTTCACAGCGATTACAGGTCCGAATGGAAGCGGTAAGAGTAACTGTGGTGATGCCATTCAATTCGTCCTTGGCCCTCGTAGTGCCAAGAGTCTACGTGCTCAGAATGTCAAGGACCTCATCTTCAATGGTGGGAAGAAGGACAAACCTGCACGCTCTTGTACCGCAACACTGGTGTTTAACAATCCAAAAAATGACTCTGGAACTCGTCGATTGAGGGTTGATTCAGATGAAGTGAGGTTTACTAGAACTGTAAAATTGAATCGCAAAAACGACTCTGTTACGGCATACTATCTCAACGAGCGTTCATCGACGAGTACTGAATTCCGTCGAATTCTAACCGAGGCCGGTGCTCGTGGAGATGGATACAATATCGTACTACAAGGTGACGTTACTCACCTCGCGACGATGTCTAGCCGTGAGCGTCGGAAGGTACTCGATGACGTCGCAGGAGTCACTGCGTATGATGATGAAATCAAGCGAGCGGACCGTCAACGAAAGAAAGCGGAAGAATACCTTGAGAGAATCGCACTGTTGGAAGATGAACTGAAAACCAGACTCAAAACACTCAGCAAAGAGCGAGAGCAGGCGATGAAATATCGAGATTTAGCAGATGCTCTAGAACACGCAAGAATCACCGCAATCCATGCACGTCATCGTTCACGACTCAATGATATCCAGATGATTGCTGATGAGCGTGCAGGTTATCTGACAAGAATCGAGGAATTATCCACATCAATCCGCGAAACCAGTGAGGAGTTGCTTGAACTCGACGATGAGATTGCAGATATTGAGCGACAATTGAATTCGGTACTCGGAGACGATGGCAAAGCTCTCGGTGAGCGACTTCGCAAATTACAGGTCGATGTTGAAACTCGAAAAGATCGAATTTCCGATTCCGAGTCGTCGATTGAAGATGCTGAAGATGAAATCCAGGTCCTGAAAAATGAGCAATCCAATGCACAAGAAGCACTCCAAACGCATCAAGAGAGCTTGGAACATGCTGAGAATGCTCTGGTAAAGGCTGATCAGGACATGGAATCCGCTGCTGAGGAAGAAAAAGCAGCACGGGATGCAATTGCCGGTGGGGATCGAGCAACGCATGATTTGAACCGGGCCTTTGGTAAAGCAACAGAAGCGGTAACTAAAGCAGACGAATCGCGGGTTTCGGCAGCACTCGAAGCCGATCGTGCTCTGAACCAGGTCACCATGGCCGAAGAGCGCCTGGCTGAACTTGAAGAAGCTCTTGCCGATGCGCGTTTGACAAGAGATGACCTCCAACTGGTCGGAGAAGATCTCCAATCAGGCGATGAAAAAACCGATCGAACAGAATTGGCAGAAGAGATTACTCGATTACAGCGCGAAGAGCGCAAACTCATGGATGAACATGAGATTGTCGAACGCAAGGTCCGGGAAGCGGAACGCTCTCTAGCACGGGCCCAAGGTGAAATGGAGAACAAGTCCGGCTCAAAGGCTGGCTTGGCCCAAGCCGTTGCTTCTGTAATGTCTCTGAAAGATTCTGGCGAAGTCCAAGGTATTCTCGGCCCATTGGGCCAATTATGTGGGCCAAAAGACAGCGAGCATGAAGAGGCTCTTGCTTTCGCTCTTGGTGGTGGGATGAACAGTATCATTGTTCGAGATGATGAAACGGCTGCAACCTGTATCAAGTGGTTGCGTGACAACCGCGCGGGTCGTGCAACATTCCTTCCACTGAACAAGCTGACTGTCCGTCGCCCGGGTGGAAAAGCCGTCATGACCGCTCGCCAAGATGGTGTTGTCGGGTTCGCCTTCGATTTGTTGGATTATGACGAGTCGATTGAATCTGCAGTTAAGCACGCCGTACGTGATACACTGATTGTTCGCGACATGGGTACTGCACGACGCCACATGGGTGGTGTCCGGATGGTCACACTAGATGGTAGCATTACAGAAGCCAGTGGCGCCATGGTAGGTGGTGCTGTACGTGGTCGCCGTCCACAGTTTGGTGGCAATATCGCCGGAATGAATGCGGTTCAACAGTCGGAAGCAGAACTGAGTCGATTGGAACTGTTGTCCAATACCGTCGATGCAGCACTTGCCGAGTCTCGCCAAAACCAACACAGGATGCGTGAGCGACTCAATTCATTGGGTAGTGATGAATCTAGCCTACAATTACGTGCCTGGCAGGAAGACATGAAGAGGGCGAACACAGATTTTGAATCTGCAGAGGACAAGGTCAAGGTGTGTAACGCACAATTGGTTGAAGCCAAGAATATCCACAACAAGGTGCAGGCTCTGGCTACCGAGGCTACGCAAACATACGAGGCAGCAGTCACAGCACGACAAACGGCTTCGGATTCTCTCCTTTCATCCTCACCTGAGCACCTTTCTGAGCGTCTTCGTGCCAGTGATGAATTACGAGCGGCAGCAGTGAAGGCGAAGATCGATGCTGAAGGTGAGTTGGCTGCAGGAAATGCAAACACACAACTTATTCAGCAAAATGTCAATGAAATTGAACGCCGAATTTCCGAGCAAACAACAATTGTCGAGAAAGCACAAGGACGAATTGAAGAGTTGAATGCCGAGATTGACTCACTTAGTACAGAGTTGTCAACTGTCAGTGAGGCACACGAACAGGTTGCTGAAGAACACCGTGAGTTGAATGAACGCTCTAAGTCACTAAGAGAGGACCGTGCGGGCATCAAGGCCGCTCTGGAGCAGAGTAGTGCCAAGCGTGAATCGTTGCGCAATCGTTGTGATGAATTGTCAAAAGAAATTGAAAGTAAACATCGTCTTCTCGAAGAACTAACACAAGAAATGGCTAGCCAAAATCTTGCTCCACTCAGTGAAGATGTGGATTTACCGAGTGTTGGGGATGCAGAATCTGGCGTCCGTAACATTGAGCGTAAGATTGGCAATCTTGGCGATGTCAATATGCTCTCTATCGAGCAGTATGATGAGGCTGAGCAGCGCTTGGGAAGAATTGCAGATGATGCAAATGTTTTGCGAAAGCGCCGTACTGACCTCATCGAACTGACAGACAAGCTTGAGGGTGAGCGAAAGTCAAGATTGACTACCGTTCTCACGATAGTCTCTGAAAATTTCAAGCGGGTATACCAGCGTCTTTCGGATGGGGGCAATGCAGAATTACGTCTTGAAAATCCCAAAGATCCGTTCTCCGGTGGCCTGGAAATGTGGTGTCAACCCCGTGGTAAATCGAGTAAGAGCAAACTCAGTTTACTCTCAGGTGGGGAGAAATCGATGGCTGCTCTTGCCCTCATTTTCGCCATTCAAGATTATGACCCCAGTCCATTCTACTACTTTGACGAAGTCGATCAGAACCTCGATGCATACAACGCCGAGCATATTGCGCGTCTTTGCCGTTTGCGAAGCCAACGTGCACAATTCATCATGGTCACACTACGGAAGGTCAGTCTACAACTTGCCGACCACCATATTGGCATCACACACGCGGGTGATGGTTGCAGTCGCCGAATCACTGACTTTGATCGAGAACAGGCTCTTGAAATCGGTGAAGCCGCAGAAGCCGAACTTGAAGCAGCGATGGAGACTCTGAACAAGAAGGCAGAATTGACCAAAGATTTGCCAGATCCGGCAGAGATGGCATCGGTGCCCGATGAATTGCCTGCGCCTGCGAGCTTGGGCGGGTCAATTCTCGACGGCGTGACAGTCGCGCCCGAGGACGAAGGAGACGAAGTCAATGCTGAGGGTGGGACGATTACCTCACTTGCAGACAGAGCAGCCGATGAGAAAGAAGACATGGACGAACGGAACGAATGGCAGCGTCAGGTTGACGCTTCTGCTGAAGAAGAATCTACGACAGAAGATGATTTGGAAATTTCTGCTGAAGTTCCAGAAGTTGAGGAACAGGAGTGATCCACATGTCTCTGCTTGAGACCCGTGATATGCAGGCAACCATTGTGAAGCAGCTTCTCGGAGAGCAAGAAGATGCAAATCTCGACAAGCATCGTTACATTGACCGTTTGGTTGAGATTGCAGATTTAGAAAGTGCAGAACATCAGAGTCTTGCCGAACCTTTTGATCGCTCAGTCGCACTTGTGTTCCAAATGTTCAATGATGCTACATTAGATCCATGGGATGTTGATCTTTCAATTTTCATAGAGAAATTCAAAGAGCGAACCAAGAATGCAGAGAATCTCGACCTACCTACTTGCGGTCGCTTGATTCGGATGGCTTGGCAAATTCTCCATGGACAAGCATCGACTCTTCTTGATCGTGCTGAACGTGCAGAAGAAGAGTGGGAGGATGATCCCTGGGCTATGGAAGGTTGGCAGACAGAATTTGAGGATGAAGAATACAACTTCAGTGTCGGAATCATCACCGGGCAGACCACAGACTCCTTGCCCAATTTACTAGATGGTCGCGTGAAGCGCGAAGAGGGCCGTCCGGTCACACTGGCCGAATTACTCATGTCTTTGCAGGGAGCACATCAGCAGGCAGAAGAGCGTAGAATCCGTGAAGAAAGTCGAATCAAACATGCGGCTGAAGTCTCGGAGTGGATGTCGAATGTCACCACTAGAATGCACAAGGAGGATCTTGAGGATGACATTCGAAGATGTTGGGATGCCATTCGTGCATCCAGTCCAGAAGGTGCGCCTGTGACTCTTGTACAAGTCTCTGAAAAACTTGCAGAGCATTCTGCAGCACAAGGTTGGACCTTGAGTGAAGCCGAAGAAGAGGGTCAAGTGGCTGGATTCGTCTCTGCCCTTTTCCTAACTCATCGCGGATATACTGATTTATGGCAAATGGAATATCCAAATGGCGATATTTTCCTTCAAGATAAGTGGCCTAAAGCCACTGATTTCGCTGAAGTCTCAGCTGAGATTGGCATCGGTCCACGGCAGGCCGATGGGGGTGATTTCGATGAGTGATGTGGATGTCCGCACCATTCTCGAGGCTACTCTGTTCGGCGCAGGTCGTTCTCTTTCGGTAGAAGAACTATCTGAAGCGATGCAAATTACTCCTGGTGAAGTGGTGGCCAATCTCGAATCATTACAGCACACTATGAAACGCCGACCGGGGGGAGCCCTACAATTGACAAATGTCAGTGGGCGTTGGGTGATGGAGGTCAAGCCCAAACTAGCCAACCATATTCCTTCTTCATTCCGTACTGAAATTCCACAGCGACTTCTTGCGGCTGCCGCACTTATTGCATATCACCAGCCGATGGCACAAAGTCAGTTGGTAGACATGATTGGGCAACGTGCTTACGACCATGTGCGTGATTTGGCCCATCTTGGCTTGATTGATCGACGTCGAGATGGTTTGTCAAGACGATTAACTACAACCAGACGTTTTGCTGAAATGTTCGGTTGCCCCTACGCTGAATCGAAGAAAGTGCGTACTTGGTTCCGCGAACATGCTGCCAAAATGGGCATGGACGGTGCTGAATTAGCGGCTAGTTTAGGTGATGGGCAAGAGGAAATCCAAGATGCCCCCGAAGTCCCAGTTGGTGAAGACTGGGACGAATCTAGTGCTGAACTAATCCACGACGAAGAAGAGTGAATCATTCTTTACGAAGGCTCTTGAGTGCATTCTCGATGGCGGCAGCGGTAATTCTCTCGCCACTTGAACGAATCATATCTACGACAACATCGACCTCATGATCTTCTGCACCAGCAGTTACAGCCATATTACGGGCATGCAGTTTCATGTGGCCTGCTTGAATGCCTACGGTTGCCAATGCACG
>Ga0163179_10000928_pt1 | contig 20953 bp, 18 predicted proteins | sample AtlANTMetagenome_FD_109643 | JGI IMG/M metagenome (GOLD analysis project Ga0163179, IMG submission 109643) | Marine eukaryotic phytoplankton communities from the Atlantic Ocean - Atlantic ANT 2 Metagenome | ecosystem: Environmental > Aquatic > Marine > Oceanic | place: North Atlantic Ocean...
CCATAAATCCTAAATTAGATGAGTTAATTGTATTTACAATTTCCGTCACTAGCTGTTTCTCCCAAGGTTGAATAATAATAGTTCTAGCATCCGGAGTACTAAGACTTGCCATATTATGAATTGGAGTTGGTGTACCATAGTAATCAACTAAAACACCATCTAAAACAGACGTGTTAGCGCGACCAGCACGAATTTTAGTTAATTCAGACTGTAAATGATTAATAGATTCATTCATCTTGGAGGTTGTTAAATCTATAATACTTCTAACTTTTTCTTCCATTATATATAATATTTAAAAATAGACACTGGTTCCAATACTCAAATCACCTTTAACTAATTTAAGTAAATTTCCTGTTTTATTTATGTTAAATATCCTGACAGGTAATTTATTTTCTTTACATAAAGTGAAGGCTGTCATATCCATAACAGATAAGTTTTTACTATAAACTTCATCAAATGAAATTTTTTCAAATTTTTCTGCTTTTGGGTTTTTTTCTGGATCTGAAGAAAAAACACCATCTACTCTTGTACCTTTTATAATCACATCCGCTTTAATTTCTATCGCCCGTAATACCGCTGCTGTATCTGTTGTGAAATACGGATTACCTGTTCCCGCTCCAAAAATAACGACCCTGGCCTTTTCTAAATGTCGAATGGCACGTCTTCTAATAAAAGGTTCCGCAATTTCATCTATTTTAACTGCACTCATCAATCTTGTTGGTGTTTGATTCTCTTCCAATGCAGACTGTAACGCCAAGCCATTTATAACTGTAGCTAACATTCCCATATGATCACCTTGAACTCTATCAACACTCAACCCCTCTGCACCTCTAAAAATATTTCCTCCTCCCACAACAATTGCAACCTGAACCCCTTCTTCAACTAAAGATTTTATTTCAATAGCATACTGAAACACTTTATCACTAGAAATACCAAATTGATGTGTCCCCGCTAATGACTCTCCACTTAATTTTAATAAAATTCTTTTATACATCTATATATGTAATTGGATCAAAAAAGTTAACTATCCCAAATTAACTCTTTTGTATTCCACAATACTCAATTCCAAATGAGAATCTTTCAAATATTGTGCAATTGTTTTTTTTGAATCTTTAATATATACTTGATTGAGTAAGGTGTTCTCTTTAAAAAACTTTTTTAATCGACCTTTTGCTATTTGTTCCAACATATTTTCAGGTTTTCCTTCTTGTCTAGCTAAATCCTTTCCTATTTCAAGTTCTTTTTCTATAATATCTTGACTTAAATCAGCCTCACTTAAAGACAAGGGATTCATCGCAGCTATTTGCATCGCCACATTTTTACCTACCTCAACAATACCATCAAATGAAATATTAAATCCTACCAAAGAAGCTAATTTATTTCCCGGATGAACATATGCTGTTACATGAGATACATTTTGAAGAAGATGGTAATTACTTATTTCCAATTTTTCTCCAATTACTCCAGTTTGTTCCAGTAATTTTTCTCCTATAGTCATAGTATCATCAAAAGAATGAGATTTTAAAGACTCTATGTCAAGAACACGTGAATCAAGAGCTAAGTTTATAATCTTTTCAGTTAATGATATAAAATTTTCATTCTTTGCAACAAAATCCGTTTCACAATTTAAACTTAAAACCACACCACAATTATTATCCTTATTCACAATAGCCAAAACTGTACCCTCTGTAGTCTCACGATCTGCTCTTTTAGCGGCAACCTTTTGCCCCTTCTTTCTTAAAACATCTATTGCTTGATCAAAATCACCATTAGTTTCAACTAAGGCCTTCTTACAATCCATCATACCTGCACCTGTCTGTTTTCTCAATCTATTTACTTCTGAAGCTGTTATCTGTACCATTGAACTCAATTCTGAATTTATTTTTTTTCTTTACTTTTTGTGTTTGATTCCTTTTTTTCCATCTCACGTTCTCCCAACGCCTCTTCTATTGTTTTAGCAACATATGACAATATTATATCTATACTTTTAGAAGCGTCATCATTAGATGGGATTGGAAAATCTACTAGATTTGGATCAGAATTAGTATCCACCATTGCAAATGTTGGAATACCTAATTTTTTTGCTTCTAAAACAGCAATTTTTTCTTTTACTATATCTACGATGAAAATTGCGCCTGGTAAACGATTCATATCTGAAATACTTCCTAAATCTTTTTCTAACTTTTCACGTTTTCTATCTAATTGTAATCTTTCTTTTTTCGATAAAGTTGAAATTGTACCATCCTCTTTCATTTTATCTATTGCCGTCATTTTTTTAACCGCTTTTCTAATGGTAACAAAATTTGTTAACATACCACCCGGCCATCTTTCTGTGATATATGGCATATTTAAAGGTTTTATATGTTTAATCAAAATATCTTTTGCCTGTTTTTTAGTTGCAACAAAAAGAATACGTCTTCCTGTTTTTGCTATTTTTTTTAGTGCCTGTAAACTTTCATGTAATTTACTAACAGTCTGATTTAAATCTAATATATGAGTACCATTTTTTTCCATAAAAATATAAGGACTCATATTTGGATGTCTTTTTCTAGTTAAATGTCCAAAATGAACTCCGGCGTCTAATAATGTTTTAAAATCTACATTCATAATATGATCATTATCTTTTTGAAAATTGTGTTTTCTTTCGAGCTTTTCTCTGACCTGGTTTTTTTCTTTCTACCATTCTCGGATCTCGTGTTATTAATCCTTCACTTCTTAACAATGGTTTATTCTCTTCATTCAACTTAACCAAAGTTCTGGCAATACCGAGTCTAATTGCCTCAGCCTGACCTGTCAATCCTCCACCAAAAACATTAACCTTAATATCAAAGTCTTTGAAAGAGGAAATAATGTTCTGTGCTTGTTCTAATTTATATTGTAACAACATCGTTGGAAAATACTCTTTGTAATCTTTATTATTGACTTTTATCATTCCCTTACCTGATTTCAAGTAAACTCTGGCAACTGAATGTTTTCTTCGACCTATTGCATGAATTGTATCCATATTATTTTATATCATCTAGGTTAATTAATTTCGGATTCTGTGCATTTTGATTGTGAGATTCACCAACATAAACATATAAATTTTTATTTATTAAACGTCCCAATTTATTCTTGGGTAACATTCCCTTTACAGCCTTTTCAATTAATTTTGTTGGTTGTTTGTGTAATAAATCTTTTGCCAAAGTTACCTTTCGTCCACCAGGATATCCGGTATGTCGAACATATTCCTTTTGTTCCCATTTATTGCCCGACAATCTTACTTTTTCTGCATTAATAACAACAACATTATCTCCACAATCCATATGAGGTGTGAAATTTGATTTATGTTTACCTCGAATTATCTTTGCAATCTTCGAAGCCATTCGTCCCAACAATTGATCATTAGCATCAACTAAAAACCACTCTTTGTTAATCTCTTTTTTAGTTATAGATCTTGTAATATATTTTGTCATCATTAAACTTTGTTTCTTATATTGTGGTCCTGATTTATTAGTATATACAAATAAAACAGGAGTGCAAATGTAACATTTTTTAAGTTACAATCAATAAACTGTTATTTTTTTTTAATAGATACGGAAATTTATTTTTAGAATATAAGGACTATTGGTTAACTGATGATCTTTAATTCTTTTCCAACCTTTGAAAACATCGATAACGCAAAATCCAGTTGTTCAATGGTATGTGATGCTGATAATTGTACTCGAATTCTAGCCATTTTCCGAGGAACCACCGGGTAAAAAAATCCAACAACATAAATACCCTCTTTTAATAATTTTTGTGAAAAAAGCTGGGCGATTTTTGCATCATATAACATAATAGGTACTATGGGATGGGAGCCTGGTAGAATATCAAAACCCAAGGACTCCATATTAGATCTGAAATAAATGGTGTTTTTGTTTAAACTTTCTCTTAATTCACCTGACTTACTTACTAATTCAAACGCTTTTAGTCCCGCTCCAACAATACATGGAGCCAATGAATTAGAAAACAAATATGGACGTGATTTTTGTCTTAAAATATCTATTATTTCTTGATTTGCACTCGTAAATCCTCCCATTGCTCCTCCCATTGCTTTACCTAAGGTTCCTGTAATAATATCTACTCGATCAAGAACATTATGATATTCTGCAGATCCTCTTCCTGTTGGTCCTACAAAACCAGTCGCATGACAATCATCTACCATAACTAAAGCCTGATGTAACTCTGCTAAATCACAAATCTCATTCAATTTAGCTATTGAACCATCCATAGAAAAAACTCCATCGGTTACAATCAATTTAAATCTACTATCCTTTGCCAAGATTAATTGAGTGTTTAAATCTTTCATATCTGAATTACGATATCTAAATCTTTTAGCTTTACACAACCTTATACCATCTATTATTGAGGCGTGATTTAACTCATCTGATATAATAGCGTCGTCAATAGTTAATAATGGTTCAAATACACCCCCGTTTGCGTCAAATGCTGCGGCATATAATATTGTGTCTTGTTTAGATAAAAATTTAGATATAACACCCTCTAATTCTTTGTGGATATCTTGTGTGCCACAAATAAATCGAACTGATGACATACCAAAACCATGAGAATCCAATGTTGATTTAGCTGCCGAAATAATATCTGGGTGGGAAGACAGTCCCAAATAATTATTGGAACAAAGATTTAGGACATTTTGATTATTAACATTTATTGAAACAGCCTGATCCGATTGAATAATCCGTTCATTTTTATATAATCCATCTTTCTTTAGTTCTTCAATTTGTTGTTGATAAAAATCTTTTGATGATGTCATAATTACACTAATCCTTGTTCTAACATGGCATCTGCTATTTTAATAAATCCAGCAATATTTGCACCTTTCACATAATTTACTTGATTATTCTGAACACCATATTTAAAACATTCTTGATGAATTCTTTTCATTATATCTTGTAATCGTTGGTCAACCTCTTCACGAGACCAATTGATCCTTAAAGAATTTTGGGACATTTCAAGTCCTGAAACAGCAACTCCTCCGGCATTAGAAGCTTTTCCTGGAGCAAATAAAATATTCTTATCAAGAAAATAATTCACAGCATCAATCGTACAGGGCATATTGGCTCCCTCACATACTGCAATACATTTATTACGGACCAATTCCTTCGCGTCTTTTTCTGATAATTCATTTTGTGTTGCACATGGTAAAGCAACATCACATTTAATAGACCATGGTCGTTGATTTGCAAAATATTGACAATTATATTTTTTTGCATATTCAGATATACGTCCACGTTTAATATTCTTTAGATGCAAGATATATTTTAATTTTTTTTGGTCTATACCATCGGGGTCATATATATATCCTGAAGAATCTGATAAGGTGACAACCTTCCCACCGTATTCTATTACTTTTTCACATGCATATTGAGCAACATTACCGGAACCTGAGATAAGAACTGTTTTACCCTCAATGGAATGGTCATGATGATGAAGCATCTCTTTTAAAAAATAAACTAATCCATAACCTGTTGCTTCAGGTCTAATTAAAGAACCACCCCAATTAATGGACTTACCGGTTAACACACCAGTAAATTCATTTTTTATCCTTTTATATTGACCAAACATATATCCTATTTCCCTAGCTCCTACACCAATATCTCCAGCTGGAACATCTGTATTTGGACCTATATGTCTAGATAACTCTAACATAAAAGACTGGCAAAACTTCATTACCTCATTATCAGATTTTCCCTTAGGATCAAAATCTGAGCCACCTTTTCCACCACCCATTGGCAAACCTGTTAATGCGTTTTTAAATACTTGTTCGAAACCTAAAAATTTTAGAATAGATAAATTTACTGAGGGGTGAAATCTTAACCCACCCTTATATGGTCCGATGGTAGATGAGTATTCTATCCTAAAACCTCTATTCACCTGTTCCTGTCCTTTATCATTTAACCATGGGACCCTAAACACAATAACCCTCTCGGGTTCAATAAGTCGATTCAATAAATTAGACTCTTTATATTTTGTGTTTTTTGTAATGAAAGGAATAATAGAGTGAGCAAATTCTTCGACTGCCTGTAAGAACTCTAACTCATGTGGATTTTTCTTTTTTACCTCAGAAAGAAAAGTGTTTAAATATGACATATCTCCTATATTAAAAATCTAACTAAACAAATCTAATTATATTTTTGAAAAATTTTAAATTTTAAAAGTTTAAAATATGATTATCTTTACGGAATTATATTAATTTCATGTTAATGAAAATACATCTATTAAATCTTCTATTTTTTATTTCTTTATTAAGTTTTTCACAATCTATTGTTATAACTGGTGTTGTTTTTGATAAAAAAGAAAAAGATCCGTTAATAGGAGTCAATATTATTTCTGGAGATATTGGAACCACAACAGACATTGATGGGAAATACAATCTAAAGTTAGAGAATGGCAAACACAATATAAGTTTCCACTACATAGGTTATGAAACATTTTCAATAGACATTGACTTAAAAAATGGTGGAACGCTTGAAAAAAATATTTATTTAGAATCCCAATCAACCGAAATGGATTTAGTAGTGATTTCTGCCGGCAAATTTGAACAAAAACTAGAAGAAGTTACTGTATCAATGGATGTTATAAAACCCACATTAATTGAAAACAAAAACACAGCTGACCTGGAGGTGTTGATGAATCAAAGTCCGGGAGTACAGGTGGTTGATGGACAAGCAAATATTCGGGGTGGGAGTGGTTGGAGTTATAATACCGGGAGTAGGGTGTTAGTCATGGTTGATGACATGCCTTTATTAAGTGGTGACCGAGGAACTGTTGAATGGAGTATGATTCCTATGGAAAATATATCTCAGATAGAAGTTATCAAAGGAGCCTCATCTGTGTTATTTGGGTCATCAGCCATGAATGGGGTAATTAACGTTAGAACGGCATATCCAAAAGCAGAACCCGAAACAAAAATAAATTTATTCTCAGGTCAATATGACACCCCAAGTCGATCTGGATTACACTGGTGGGGGGATGACACAAGGCGATTTCATGGTATGTCTTTTAGTTATGCTGAAAAAAAAGATAATACAGGTCTTGTAATTGGTGGGAATATATATGCTAATGACGGTTTCAAAGGTGGAATTGTTAGTAATTCCAATCACACACGTTATGGAGAAGCACTTCCTGTAAGTGAAAAATGGGGGAGATTTAATTTTAGTACAAATCATAATTCTCAAAAAACTTCAGGATTATCTTATGGTATAAATGGAAATTTCGTGTTTTCAGACAAATATGAATCTCTAATTTTCACACATGATTCAATTGGATATACACCCATAGGGGTATTAGATGGAGATAAACCGGTTCGATTCAATCAAATGATGTTCAATATTGACCCGCACATTAAATATATTAATGAGAATAACAATACTCAACATTCATATAAATCCAGATTCTTTAGAGATGATTACCAACCGTATAATAATGAAATAGGATTTTCAAATGTTTTTTTTCAAGAATATCAATTCCAAAAAAAAATTACACATAATAACTTTAAAATAGTCTCTAGTTCTGGAGTAACTTCTAACTACATTAAAGGTGATTATGATGAAATCTATGGAGAGGGTGGGTCTTCTGCTGTAAAACAATTATTTAACTACAGTGCATATACTCAATTCGACACTAAATACAATAGATGGAATATATCCCTCGGTGTAAGATTGGAACATTTATTATTTGAAGATGATAATTATTTAATTCCAGTTCTGAGAAGTGGTGTGAATTATCAATTAACAGAAGGTACTTTCTTAAGAAGTTCCTTTGGACAAGGATACAGGTATCCGACAATTATGGAAATGTTTGTAAAAACAGACTACGCTCCGGTTTATGTTTATCCAAATCCAGATTTAGAAGCGGAATCTGGCTGGAGTGGAGAAATGGGTATAAAACAATTATTAAAAATTGGCGAATGGAAAGGGATGTTTGATGTTGCAGGATTTATCATGCATTATGACAATATGATAGAATTTAGTTTTGGAAGATGGGCAGAATGGATTGGGTATCCTGATACCGGCGCTAATTTAGCAGGATTTGGATTTAAATGTGTAAATATAGGAAAAACTCAAATCACCGGTTTTGAAACATCATTAGTTGGAGAAGGGAAAATTGGAGATTTTGGGATATCTCTACTTACCAGTTATACTTATGTAAGACCTGTTATTTTAGATCCCAGTAATACTTATTACGAATCAGAAACAGCACCAGTAATAGATAGTAGTGGGACTGTGATAGTACCCAGTGCTGACATCATCCTTAATTATGACACTTATGATAAAGATGAAAATCCAAATGGAGCGAGCTTTGACAATACAAATGATATTTTAAAATATAGGCATGAACACGTCTTCAAATTCGATCTAAACATTGACTACTCCATAATCACAACAGGTCTAAGTATCCGCTATAATAGTATGATGCAAAACATGGACTTTGTGTTTGGAACGACATATTTCAATGCAGAACCACTAGAAGGTGGATTAATAAATATAGGTATTTTAGATTCGAGAGAGAGAATGTTAGATGGAGATCTGATTTTAGATTATAGATTCGGTCTTCATTTAAATGAAAATCTAACTGTTTCGTTTATTATAGACAACCTTTTAAATCGAGAGTATCAGACCCGACCCGCTGATTTAGGACCACCTAGAGCATTTACATTAAAGCTTAGTGCCAAGTTATGAAAGTCATTGGAATTATACCAGCTCGTTTAGGATCTTCCAGGCTCACTAATAAACCTTTAATCCAAATCACTAATAAGACACTGATTCAATTAACATATGAAGCGGTACAGAATTCTGGATTATTTGATTCGATTTTTATTACCACTGATTCTAATATTATAAAAAATCACACAAAAAATTTTGGAGCAAAATGTATTTTAACTTCAAAGGAAAACAGAAATGGAACTGAGAGATGTGTCGAATTAATCCAAAAATTACAATATAAAATCGACGACAATACTTTAATTATCAATATTCAATGTGACGAACCCTTTTTGAAGAAAACACACTTTCAAAAAGTTATTGATTTATTCTCAAATAAAAATGTTGTAATTGGAACCTTAATCTCCCCTTTAGAAACAGAAGATTTGAATGACGCTTCGGTAGTAAAAGTAAATATAAATGAAAAATGTATAGCAAAAAAATTTTCAAGATTGACTGAGAAATTTGATAAGAGTGAAAAACTATATAAACACATCGGTATATACGCTTACAAAAAAGATACGCTTTTTAGTTTAAAACAGTTGGAAGTAACTAAATCAGAATTAACTGAATCACTTGAACAATTGAGATGGGTGGAACACAACTTTAACATACACTGTTCTATTACATCAGACAATCTCATTTCTATAAATACAGATACTGATTTGAAAAAAGTCTTAAAAATGTAAGTGTAACGATATTTTATTTTATTATATTTAATGTGTCGAAAGCACAACATGAAACATTCTATTGAAAAACACATTTTTGAACTCTTAAAACACCATGACTGTGTTATTATTAATGGTTTAGGAGGCTTTATCTTAAATAATCGTCCCATTTTTCTAAATCAGATTACAAATACGATTCATCCTGCCTCTAAATTAATTTCATTCAATCAAAAACTAAATCAAAATGATGGGTTATTAGCAAATTACCTAATACAAGTTGAGGGAATTGGATATGATGATGCCTGTTTAGAAATATTAAAATTTGTACGAAAAAGTAAATTACGATTACAAAATAATGAAACGATAGTTTTTGAAGAAATTGGAGAATTAAAACTAAATAATTCACAAAATATTGAATTCTTTCCTAAGAGTGAATTTAATTTTCAACAATCATCTTATGGTCTTAAAAGTATTCAATTAACAACCTTAAATTCAAAAACAGCAACTTCTAAACAAAATTTAATTTCAGCGGCTGTAATCATCTTATTAATTTGTCTCTCCGTCTTCTCGTTAACAGAACACCCATTAGATAATTTCATGTTATTCAATCTGAATCCAACAAAAACTGAGCAATATCAACCCCGAAAAGAATTACTTAATACAGATAGTTTGGGAGTTGAAATACCTGGAATATATAACGTAAAAGTATCACAAGTAGATTTTGATTTATACAAAATCAATGGAACAAATTATCATATTGCTACAAAAAAGTGTTTTAAATTAGGTTTTGGTCGTGATGTCCAAATTAAAATTTGGAGAGATGAGAAAGACAGAACACAAAGACAAGTTTGTTTTTTAAACGTAACAGAAACAGAATATGACGATTGTTATAAAATCACAAATGTTTATAATCAATTGGCTGCCGAGTCAAAAAAAGTGATGGTTTTAACAAAAAGAGGTAAAATGAAAGAAGCCATGCTGGTGTTGGAAGAAACATACATAGACCCTTATATAATTGCAAACACAGTACCTGAAGAGATAGTATACACAGACAACAATCTAGATTCATTAGATATAAAAAATATTGCGACTCGTTTCACAGATGCTATACAAAGTTTAAACTCATCCGTACCAAAAACTTCTCAGGAAAAAATTAAAATACAATCTCCAGAAACTAATACTACGAAAAAAAACATATATATAATTGTTGGAAGTTTTTCTGATCAAAAAAATGCAGAGGCATTATCAAAACAATTAAAAAGTAGAGGATTTCCTAACGCGGAGATAATAGGAAGAAATGTAAATGGACTGATTAGGGTGTCTGTAAACAGTTTTTATACTGAAGAGGAAGCCCATATTGTCTTGGAAGAGGTGAAACGACAATTATCTAGTGCTTGGGTCTTAAATAATCAAAAATAATACACACATCATCGGATAGTTAATTTATTTTTCGTGCAGACCAAGTTCCTGTAAGACCTTTTACATTACTTAATTTTCCCGACATATAATCTTCTGATTCATTTAAAAACCCCTCTCTAATCATATAACCATCGGTAAATGATAAAATAACCTTATTATTGGTAACTGACCAGGTATCTGTTTCTTTCATCCAACAGACCCCTTGATTACCAGAACTAGATGTTACACTTATATAATGAAACGTATGATCATCATTAAAAACTATAATATATCGATCCCCATCGTCCAAATCAGAACAGTCCCAAACAGTATTTTCCAAATTCACCATTAATTAAGTATACTTTAGTGGTGCTACCAGGATTCGAACCAGGGACACAAGGATTTTCAGTCCTTTGCTCTACCAACTGAGCTATAGCACCAATCAATTTGCATGTAAATATAATATCTATTTAGTAACAAACATAACATCTCATTTTATAAATTTGTTTATATAACATAAAAATAATTTATGAACTTAGTATTAGATGTTGGAAATACAAATGTAAAATGGGCGATTTTTGATGAAAATAAAATGATAAAATTTAATTATTGTAAACGACTATCCACGGTTTATTTACAAAAAATTTTATCTAAACACCCCAAAATAAATACAGTTTGTATGGCAAATCAACTAGGTGATACATTTGAAATCAAAAATCTATGCATAAAATATAATCTTAAGTATTTAAGTCTACAAGTTTCTTGTAAAATTCCCATTGAAAATCATTATAAAAGTCCTAAAACCCTTGGATTAGATAGAATTGCGTTGGCTGTTGGTGCCACAAAAATATATCCTGGAAATAAACTAATAGTAGATTTTGGGACATGTATTACATATGATATTGTGTTAGGGAATAATTATATAGGGGGGCAGATAAGTGCCGGTATTAAGACACGATTAGATTCACTAAGTAGTTCTACTAAGAATCTTCCAAAACTAGAATTTACAAATATAGATTATATGATAGGTGATACGACGAATAAAGGAATCTTACTTGGAGCTAATGATTCAATAATATTTGAGGTGAATGGTGTAATAGAAAAGTATAAATCTCGTTATCCTAATATACAAACTATCATTACCGGTGGGGACTTAAAAATGATAAAAGATAAATTAAAAAATATAAATTTTATTAATCCTTATTTGTTAATGGAAGGTTTAAATTATATTATTGCATTTAATAATGAAAAATAAAATATTTTATTTAATAGTCTTAATATTGACGATATCAAACGGACAAGTAAACACTTATTCACCGTATTCTTATTTTGGTATAGGTCAATTATACCACATAAACAATACCACCAATATCTCTATGGCTGGACTTGGTGTTACATTATTAAATCAATATAGTTTAAATCTTGTCAATCCATCTAGTTATAGTTCTCTAAAGCAAACCTCCTTTGATATAGGGTTTTCTTCATCATTTTTAGAATTAACTAAAGAAAACTTAAATCAAAAAAACTTTGTGAGTAGTTTGTCTAATTTATCATTGGGATTTCCCATTTCAGAAAAAATCGGGGTTGCATTCGCCTTACTTCCCTATAGTAGGGTCGGATATAATGTGGTGAATGAAGACTTGAGTAATGATGAAACTGGACTAATTACATCAAGACACACAGGGTCGGGTGGATTAAATAGATTCCTGTTTGGAGTTGGAACACAGATTATTAAATCCTTATCAATAGGGATTAATTTTAATTATATTTTTGGACCTATAAACAGAGAAAATGATATTTTTACTCAAAATAGTAATACTGAATTTAAAGAAATAAATTTATTAACTATCAATGATGGGAATTTTGATTTTGCGATGTTATTTACACATTTAATCAATGATTACAATATCCATATTGGCACCACATTCTGTCCGAAAACAACTTTGAAAGGAAATTCAAGTTTATTTCAACATACATATATTACTTCAGGAAACTATGAATCTTTTTTAGATACGATAATGTATCTGGACAATAATGCGGTAGAAATGACTTTACCTTCAAATTATTCTGTTGGAATAGGAGTCGGTTTGAAAAACAATTGGTTTATTGGGCTAGATTACAAACATACTAAATGGGATGAATATCATATTACGACAGAAGATGACAATAATTATTTACACAATCAAAATCAATTTATAGTAGGTGGATGGGTAATTCCTAAAGAAACAGATATTCATAATTATTTTAATCGTGTGAAGTATCGATTTGGAATATCATATACTACGGGATATTTAAATCTAGGTGACTTTCATGAATCTGGAGGAGGTAATGACATATTACAAGATCTTTCAATTAGTACGGGGTTAGCTTTACCTATAAATAAAGTGAAATCCAAAATTAATCTGGGATTAAGATATGGCTTAAGAGATTCATTTCAGTCAGATTTAAACAATATAAAAGAAAAATACTTTGACATATATTTTTCAATCACATTGAATGAAAAATGGTTTAAAAAACGAAAAATAGAATAATGAAAAAATTTATCTTTTTAATATTAATAAGTCCGGTGATTTTGTTTGGACAAATAAATATCGAAATTTCAGATTTTAATTTAATTCCTGATATAGGTAAGTATGGGAAAGACACCATGAATTGTGAACAAAACCTATCTATTTATACAGAATTTTACAAGCAAAAAAGTTATGATTCCGCATTAGAATCGTGGTTATATCTATTTGAAAACGCTCCTAAAAGAACAAAAAACATCTACACTCATGGAGCTAATATGTTTAAATCATTTATAAAAAATGAATCTGATAGTATGACACGTGAAAATCTAATAAATCTTTTATTAAAAATATATGATCATCGAAATTATTATTACCCTGGACAAGAAGGGTTAGTATTAGGGTATAAAGGATCCGATTTGTATAAATATAGAAAATCTAACATCACTAGTGTTGAAATGGCTTATGAGATTTTAAAAGAATCATTTTTTATTGATAAAGAAAATTCTTCTGCTCGCGCCTTAAATTACTACTTCACTGCTGGAGCAAAACTGACGTCTAGAAAGGTTTTATCCAAGGAAGAACTCATTAATTTATTTTCTGATGTGTCTGATATTATAGAGTATAAAGAAGCTACACTTAAACAAATAAATTTTGAGTTAACACAAAAAGAGGTGGATGGTCTGAGCTCAAAAGAATCAAAAATACTCAAAAAAAACACATCAGATTTAAAGACTTTAAACGATGTTAGAAAAAATATGGAGAAAACATTAGCTCCACATGTGACATGTGAAAAATTGGCATTACTTTATGAACCAAATTTTGAAAAAAATAAAGATGATCAAAATTGGTTACAAAGAGCCGCACAACTTTTAAGAAAAAAAGAATGTGTCGATTCCGATATCTATTTTAAAATAGCCGCTAAACAATATGAATCAAACCCAACACCCAAATCTGCATTTAATATGGGAGTTCGTTCTTTGAGAAAAGAAAATCATAAACAAGCTTTAGAGTACTTTTCTCAGGCGGCTGATGATGAAACAGACAACATTAAAAAAGCAGATTACTTATTTTATTTAGCAAAAACATATTATGCTATGGGATCTTATACTCAAGCAAAAGAAATTGCTTTAAACGCTGCTATGTTTAGATCTGGATGGGGGGAACCATACATTCTAATTGGAGATTTATATGCACAAACCTCGAGGAAATGTGGAGAAAATACAGGTGATGTACAAAATGATGAGTTTACAAAAAGAGTCGGTTATTGGGCGGCTATTGAAAAATACAAATACGCAAAACATATTGATTCATCAACTTCCGCAGAAGTTGGGGAAAAAATAAAAACATATACAAATCAAGCTCCAGATAAAACATCTACTTTCCAAATTATTGGTCTTGACACAAAATGGTATACAATTAATTGTTGGTATACGGAAAAAGTTCATAATCCATATTATTCTAATTAATGCGAGGAATTTTTATTTTTTGTCTATTAATTTTTATAAGTTGTTCAAACGCTCTTGAAGAAATTGAATCTACATATACGGATTCTATGATTTTTAATGGCGGGCAAAATGTTGAAATTAATTATATATCAGATTTTTTAAAATTCAAAGTCAAAGCAACAGAGATGAAAACTCCTAGTGATGGACCAAAAAAAAATAAAAAAATACAATTCCCAAAAGGGATAAATGTATATGTCTATAATAAAAAATCTGATACTGTTGCGACTATTATAGCAGATGAAGCAACTGAATGTAAAACATCAAAAATAATTGAATTGAAAAAAAATGTGCTATTGAGAAATTTTAAAGATGAGCAACTTAATACAGAAAAATTGTTTTGGAACCAAGAAACTAAAAACATATACACAGATGGATTTGTGACCATTAACACCAAAAGCCAAACAGTTATGGGATTTGGGTTTTCTTCTGATGAAAATTTTAAAAATTATAAATTATCTAATATAACAGGGACCATCTATCCTTAATCATATAATTTTCCATGTCTATAGAACACATCATTATATTAATAACTCTTTTGTTTTCTGCTTTTTTTTCTGGTATGGAAATAGCATTTGTATCTGCCAATAAATTGAAAATATTTTTAGATAGAGAACCGGGGAACATAACCACTAAAATAGTTTCTCAATTTACAGAAAAGCCTACTAATTTTATTATTTCCATGTTAATAGGTAATAATATAGCCTTGGTTGTATACGGAATATACATGGCAAATCTATTAGAACCTCCTATTGAAAAATATATCATTGGAATCTCATTCTTACATACATACACACATGACTTAATTATATTATTAATTCAAGTTTTTATTTCATCATTATTAGTACTTCTATTTGCCGAATTTCTTCCCAAAGTTATCTTTTCTTTATTCCCAAATAGATTATTGAAAATTTTTGCCATACCAGCTATTATAACGGTAAAATTATTATATCCATTTTCTATTTTTATAAATTTTATTTCTAATACCTTGATACACTTTTTATTTGGAAAAACCATTACATCTAAAAAATTAAGTTTTAATCGTATTGATCTAGATGAATATCTAGAAGAACACAATCAAATAACAAAACAATCTGTTGGTGGAGTTGATCCTGAGATAGAAATACTTCAAAACGCCTTGGACTTTTCAAATATTAAGGTTAGAGATTGTATGATTCCTAGAACAGAAATTATAGGGATTGATATCCAGGATTCGATATCGAATTTGCGAAAAAAGTTTATTCAAACTGGACATTCAAAAATTATGGTTTATAAAGAAAACCTAGATAATATTATCGCATATGTTCATTCATATGAATTATTTAAAAATCCTACACAGATCAAAGATATTTTGCTTCCTATTTCCCTAATCCCAGAAAGTATTTTAGTACAACCCGTACTTGACAAGTTATTAAAAGATCGTCGTAGTGTTGCCTTAGTTGTAGACGAATATGGTGGGACTTCTGGATTAATCTGTGTTGAAGATATTTTGGAAGAATTAGTTGGGGAAATTGAAGATGAACATGATGAAACTACTTTTTCTGGATTACAAATCGCAGAAAACAAATATCACCTATTAGGACGACAAAAAATAGAGGATTTAAATAAACAATATCAATTCACGCTATCAAAATCAGAAGAATATGATACACTAAGTGGCTTTATAATTACAAATATTGGAAGAATTCCTCAAAGTCACGAACGCATAAGATTAAACAATTATGAGTTTAAAATTCTGAAAGTTAATGATAATTTTATAGAGGAAGTGATTCTTTGTGTCATAGCATAATATATCGTATATTCGTATCCCAAAACATGTTATAATATGACTTTAAATGATATCCGAAAACGATCTGGTCTACTTATCATAGTGATAGGAGTTGCTATGTTAGGTTTTATTTTAACTGATTTAATGAGTTCAGGAACGTCATTATTTCAAAAAGGACAAAGTTTATTATTAAAATTAGGAAATGAAGAAGTAACATTTACACAGTTTGAAAAAGAATTAGAAGAAAATATAAACGTTAAATTTTTATCTAGCTTAGGAACGGTCAATATTACAGAAGAACAAAGAAAAACAGAACGAGATTTACTTTGGGAACAAACAATGGAAGATATATTATTTTCTGAACAATACGAGAAGTCAGCTATTCACGTTGGGTCGACAGAAATATGGGATTTAATTTCGGGAGAGTTAACAGGGAATCAATCATCTTTATTTAGTTATTTCTTCCGAGAGCAGACAGAAACAGGGGAGTGGAATCAATATGACCCTGAATTAATAAGAGAATGGTTGGAGATTGGTTCTGATAACCCTCAATGGTTTAGATATTTATTTTTTAAAAAGAATGAAATTAGAAAAAAGAATAAAACAAAATACTACAATGCAATCAAAAAAGGACTGTATTCAACAAAAATAGATGCTCAATCGTATTACCATGATCAAACAAAGTCTATAGATGGTCAATATATCTATATTCCTTGTACAAGTGATTTAAAAACTATCCCATCCAAAAAAGAAATTTCTAAATACTATGATGAAAACAAAGAAGACTTTAAGAATACTCCTAGAAGGGAAATTTCTTATTTTATATTTGATTTAACTCCTAGTGATGAAGACAAAATATCTATGAGAAAAGAATTATTGAATTTAGTTGATGACCGAAAATTTTTCAACAAACGATTGAATAGTGAAGAAACTGATTTAGGGTTTAAAAATACAAATGAAATAGAAGGGTTTATAAATCAATATGGAGATAATAAATATGTTGTAACTCAAATGTCTCAAGAAAGTTTTTCTATTATGGAAAACGAGTCTAATATAACAATAAAAGAAAATATAATTCTTCCATACTTCGATAAAGGTAGTTGTAAAATGGGAAGGATTTTGGATTCAAACAGAGATAGTATAAGTATCGTATACTTGGAGAGGGAAATGTATGCCAGTGATCAAACTTTGAACGAAATATATTCAGAAGTTTTTGATTTTATTAATGAAAATGGAAAAATTACTGAGACAAAGAAGGTGGAAGAAAGAATAAAGAAGCGGGCCCGAATTGTAACCTTAGAAAAAATGGACCAATCGGTTCCCGGTATAGGTGTTAATAGAGAAATAGTCAAATGGGCATTTAATAACGAAACCAATTTAAACGAAACCAAATTTTTTGACTTACAGGATCGGTATATTGTTGCCTTTACATCGAATATAAATGAAACTGATTTCAAATCTATTGCAGAAGTAAAGGAAGACATTATAAAAAAATTAAATCATCGAAAACAAGCGGAAGAAATTAGTAGTCAACTTGCAAAATATAATTACCCTACTCTTGAAGAGTATGCCGTTGAATTTAATGTTAAAGTAAAAAACATCAAACAACTACGATTGAACACAGATTCTTTTGGTGAAGAGGGGTATTATCCGGAGGCTGTGGGGACTTTCTTTTCTATCGCTGAAAATTCTATTTCAAGTCCTCTTATAACTGAAAACGGGGTTTTTCTTTTCAAAAAAGAAACCGATGGAACCATAAATTATCCAAAAGATTATAATAGTTATAAAAATTTGTTAAAGAAAACGAATCAAAGTCAAGTTGACTTATTATTGGTAGACATTTTACAAGAGAAAGTAAAAATGATTGATAACAGATTCAATTTTTATTGAAAAATATATTGACATTTTAGTTTTTTCATCAAAATCTTTCGTTTCTTAAAGAATCCAATTTTAAAAATAAAAATAACATTATAGAAAATGCTAACATGGAGGAACCTCCGTAGCTTAAAAAAGGTAAGGGTATACCGATGACCGGTACAAGTCCTATTGTCATTCCTATGTTAATAATCACATGAATAGAAATAATTGAAGAGATTGCATATCCTATTATCCTATTAAAACGAGTGGTCTGTTTCTCACTAAGAATTAAAATTCGAATTATTAGTGTGGCAAAAAGTGTTATCAATACAAAACATCCAAAAAACCCAAATTCTTCACCGACAGTACAAAATATAAAATCTGTGTTCTGCTCTGGAATGAAATTACCCTTTGTTTGAGTACCTTCTAAATATCCTTTTCCAAACGCACCACCTGAACCAATTGCTATTAAAGATTGATTTAAATTATACCCAGCTCCTAATTTATTCTCCGTTTTACCAGTTATAATATCAATTCTTACCCTTTGATGAGGTTCCAATATATTTTCATAAGTATAATTTACTCCAGTTACAATCAAGGTACAGGTTATAAAAAAAATCAACGAAATTAAAAATTTTCCCTTTTGTTTTTTAAATATATATGTTAAAAAAATTGTTACTAATATTAAAAAAATTATACTTTTTGAAACCCCCAAAAAAAGAGTGGAGAAGGAGAGTAAAATTAATATAATAACTGTGAATATATATCTTAACTGAAGACCCTCTCTATAAAAAACGACAATTAATCCACCAAACACCAAGGCTGAACCAGCGTCTGGTTGAAGCAATATTAAAAATATTGGTGGTAAAAGAAAGAAGATTATTATTAATAAGTTTTTGAATGTATTTAAATAAATGTCTTTGTCATGAATGAATTTTGCTATAGCTAAAATAGTAGCCAATTTTGCGAATTCAGCGGGTTGTAAACCAAACTGGCCAAAACTAAACCACGCTTTAGCTCCACCAACTTCTTTTCCAAAAATCAGTACAAAAACTAAGGAAAGTATACTGAAAAAATAAAAAAAATAACCAAATCTCACGAAGAGTTTCCCATCAAGAAATAATATAAGATTACCTAGAAACATAGAAAAAATTATGAAGATGAACTGTTTTCCAACTATTGTAGAAGTTGAAAAATCTATTAAAACAAGTCCATCATAACTACTAGAGGAAATACTTATTAAACCAAAAAAAAGTAAAATCACATATATTACAATTGTAAAAACATCTACCTTTAACTTCTGATTTCTTTGCATTTAATATAAAATTTTTTGGTCTTTGATGGAGATTTCTAAATTCTCTCTTTCAACATTGTCTTTAAGATATTTCTCTATACACAAACTCGCTATGGGTGCCGCTAAATCACTACCCCAACCACCATTTTCCACGTAAGTCACTATTGCTATTTGAGGATTTATTTTAGGTGCAAAACCTATAAATATCGAATGATCATCTCCATGTGGATTTTCTGCTGTACCTGTTTTACCACAAATAGTAATATCATTTAAAAAAGCGGACTTTGCGGTACCAAATTTCCCCTCAACGGCTGTTTGCATACCATAAATAACAGAAGAAAAGTGAAGAGAATCAATTGAACAAAAGTTTTTTGAATACTTTTCAAGAGTATGATTTTTCATATATTTTTTTTTCAATAAATGAGGAGTTCTATAATATCCTCTATTTGCCATTACTACAGCAAGGTTGGCCATTTGGAGTGGAGTCATCAATAATGCATCTTGACCAATCCCTAATGATATACAAGTGGATGCGGCCCATCTTTTATTACCATATAATTTATCATAGTAACCACTATTTGGAATTAATCCAAGTTTTTTATTATGAATATCACTATCATATATCTGACCTAAACCAAATGTTTTTACATGATTATACCAATTATCTAATCCTTTAGATGAAGTTTCCTTTGTCGCTAAAATTTTCTGAAAGGTCGAACAAAAATAAGCATTACAAGATTGTGCAATTGCTTGTCTTAAATTTAATGGAGATTTATGAGGATGACAACCTATCTTTAAGATTGATCTGAAATTCCAACCATTATTACACTTGGCAAGTGTTGCAGGAGTTATTTTATCTTCTTCTAAAGCTATTAAAGCATTTATTAATTTGAATATGGATCCTGGTGGATATAATGCTGATGTTGATCTATCATAAAAAGGTTTTGAAGGATCTAAAAAAAGTTTTCTATAATTTGTGTTTCTTTCTTTACCTATTAATAATGATGGATCATAACCCGGACTCGTAACCAAACACAATATCTCACCACTTTTCGGCTCAATTGCCACAACACTTCCCTGTTTATTTTTTAATAACACTTCTGCATATTCTTGTAATTCAATATCTATACTTAATTTGATGTCTGTTCCCTTTTGCGGGAGAGTGTCGTTTTTACCATTATTAAATTTTCCTTGATACTTCCCATATACATC
>Ga0163179_10000929_pt1 | contig 20938 bp, 26 predicted proteins | sample AtlANTMetagenome_FD_109643 | JGI IMG/M metagenome (GOLD analysis project Ga0163179, IMG submission 109643) | Marine eukaryotic phytoplankton communities from the Atlantic Ocean - Atlantic ANT 2 Metagenome | ecosystem: Environmental > Aquatic > Marine > Oceanic | place: North Atlantic Ocean...
CACGATTGTTAGGGTTTATGAATCTAGCTCTCATTTATCTTCTTTCGAAAGGTGGTAGGTAAATGCGCCACTAAAGTTTCATTTCGTTTGCGGTCGGAGTTGTTGATGTCGTAATGCTCGCCCGTATCAATGTTTCTTACACGTTGCCGAGATACACGCTCTATGCGTTTTGCCAGAACGAGACAATGCAACGCGCGACTCACTGTAGATTTAGACACGTTCGTTCGATTTACAATATCGATTGCAGTGAACGGTACATCGGGTAACACTTCAAACACCCGATCAACTGTTTTCTGACTTACGCCGCCAACCATTCCAATTACACTCATTTGAATTTCCTCTTTGCGTACTCGGCAATTAACAAAGCATCTGCTAATGCGTGGGTCATCGGATCAATTAGTGGAAACAACTCTTGAGCCTTTGCCTTATGCTTATTCTTCTTTTTCGTTTTAGAAATCTTGCGGTTTGTCAGTCCGAACTCTTTCTGCCAGACAGTCGGCGTTACTGTCTCAAAGGGTATGTAGCAGGCTATCAACATCGCCCGTAACATCCCGTAGTTTTGCCCAAAGGTAAACATGCTCCGAGCCGAGTTTCCAGGCATACTATGAACCTCTTCAATCAGACAGAACGAGTCGTCGCCGGTATCGTTATATTTGATGTCGTCGAGCAACTTTTTAACGTCCTTCTCCGTAGCTGGCATACGCCACGCGCTGACTTTGCCAGACTCTATGCAGGCGAACCCACCATTGATTCCTGGATCTATTCCTATGAACTGCATTGATTCTCCAATTCTGCAATCTGGTCACGCAGCGTAGACGCCGCTTCAGAAAGCCCATCACCATTGCGCTGGTATTCTTTCAGCCGACTGTACAAGTCGTTAGAGCGAGCCTTCTCAGCCTTCTCAGCGGCACTAAGCTCTCTCTTTGGTTGCGGGGGCTGCCTGTAGTTATCGCCCCAGTTGTGTTGTTCTTCTAAGATTTGTGTAATTGTGCCCTCTCGTAAGAACCAGTCGAAGTTCGGTTTGAACGAACCATCCTTCCAGCAATTGAGAGGAAAATGGCTAATAGCCTCTAGAGCATCAAGAAACCAGTTAGGATCGGTGTTAATGTAGTTCCAGATAACTTCTTTACGGCCAGCCGATAGAGTTCGGCACTTGGCAACCTGTGGAGCTTTGTTCCATTTTTCAACAATTAGAGAGAGATCACGATTTTCAATCGTATTCTCTCTATACTCTTCTTTACTCTTCTTTACTTTACTAAGGTCTACAACCTGTGACTCAGCTGTGACAGGTTGTGACACCGGTGTGACATCGTGTGACAGGGCTGTGACAGCTTGTGACTTACGTGTTTTACGTTGACGGTAGCGGTCTTTAATGTATTTAGGTGCGTGATCGAACCAATCGTGTACCTGCAAGCGGCTTTCTTCGCATACATCTAAGAACCCAGCTTCAACCAAACCGGAGATAAGATTGTCAGCATCGCCCAGATACCCGATCCAGTATGCGATTAGGTCATTGCTATGGCGTCCAATTCCACCATCACAGGCGTTTACAGCCGCAAAGTGCCAGATGCACTCTAGGATGCCAACAGCCTCATACTTGTTAACATTGAGTATTCGCTGAAGGTCTACGGTTTTTGCGTGGATGAATCCGTCGTGTAACATTGATCGTCCTTGAAAAATGCCGGTCGGGAAGTTCGGAGGGCAACCCGACCGGCTAGCTAGGAGGGTGAATGGTGGGTTAGGCCGAAGCCAATTCACCCCCCGACACAGGAGACTCGAAGTTGTCAACCAGTTCAGAGAACTCAGCATTTGCGACAACTGGGTTTTGTTGCTTCATGTCAATCTCAACGTCTGTCTGGATAGGCACACAACCGCTTCTTAAAAGGCCGGACAGAACCGTCTTCTTACACATTTGCTCCTCAGCAGTATTCCACGGGCTATGCTTGCTATTTGCCCCCTTGCTGTACTGCGTTTTATGACGGTCTAAAGCAGATGAATCCATCACCTGCAGATTGACTTCACCGTTAGTTAGTTTGATAGCGGCGACAGCATGAGTGATAGGTTGCTCAGAACGAGTAGCTGAATCACATGGTCGGTGTCGCTCAAAAGACTCGATGCCGGTTGAATACTCAAAATCGTCACCTTCCCGCACAACATATGTAACGATCTTTGATATCTCGCCACTTCTCCTGGCAAGCTCAACTAATCCCTTGTAGCCGATCTGGAGTTTTGCCTCTTGACCGTACCGGATCAAGTAACACTCTCCCATCATTCCGTCCGGTTTAAGGCCGAGTTTGACAATGCTTGCGATTGCACGCCAGATGCTGTCGGCTCGGCAATTGAGAAGGTCAGGTGATTCTTTGAAGAGACTTATCAGAAGTCCCTTGATGTACTCAGAATGCTCACTCGTTTGTAACGAGGGCGGGAATAACCGCTGCCACCTATCTTGTGTTTCTGTTAATTTCGATTCGATTGTAGCTAGATTAAACTCCAGTGTTTTGTCGTCGGCCATATTCGCCCTCCATCGTCGTTAAAAAATACTCAAACTCTTCAATCCAATTTTCCGTTGCGTTCTTAAACCGATTCACTCGGCGTAGGTATAGTGACAACTCACTCATTTCAATGTTTGTCAGCCATCTATCGTCAACGTGGAGTTGTTTGACTCCCCGTTTGAATAGAGCCTTGCCTTTTTCAAACTTTGCGAAGTAATAATCGCCTGGTTTGAACTCAACCTCAGTGTCGTGTTTTGTTAAGACGTACATCCATTTCTCCGCATCACTGCGTTAAGCTCCCACAGAAGCTCCCGCTTTTGAGTTGCTGATAAATCGCTCTTGTGGATTCGCTCAGGATTTAAACGAGTCCAGCAAGCTAAACACCCTTTTGTTTTGCAGAGTCCACCGCATCTTGGGCATCGCCATTTCTTTGACGGCTGTGCTAACGGGTTGTTCCATCCTCTGACTGTCATCTATGCCTCAAAGCGAAAATAAATTAGGTAGTTTTTGATTGCCGCAATCGCGTCCATGTCTTCAGCGTCTCTGGCTGGAAACACCGCTAATAATCTGTACTGGCGATGAGATCCGTTATGCAGAACGTGATAAAGCCGTATGTGGTAATCACGCCGGAAATACGTAATCTCAAAGTTCTTCAGGTCTTCGGGGTTCTGCATCGGCGACCAACTTTATTGCGAAGTCGAGGTATTGTTTTGCTTTCCGCAAATCCTCAATTTGTGCGCCCAGCGTTTCGTGTTTCTTGTCGTAGCGGTAACAATATTTGTGTACATTGAATAACGCTGCTATTACCCCAGCGTCTCTACCACGCATTCGCCAGAACGCTTCGAAACATTCAAGGCTGTCGTCTGCATTGCGGTAATGCGATGGTTGAGAAACGGGGTCGTTCATACAGTCGAGTCCTCCCCAATCTGTTGAACGAACGAAATTAAGTCCTCGTGCGTCGTGCAGCGAACGCCACCTAACTTGTAAGTTTTGAGAAACACGCCGTTGACGCCTTCGCGCCACCAAGTGTTTATCGTTTGAAGCGAAGGATTTGTGGGAAGCCGCAAATCACGCAACGGGACTAAATCAGTAATATTGTTAAGACTGCTCATCTTCGGATGCTACTTCTTCTGCTTTCTTTTTGGCGGGTTTACGTTTTGGTTTTGCCTTAGCCTTTGGAGCTTCAGCTTTAGCGTTCGGGTCAACAGCCCCGATCCAACTGACTCTCCATCTATCGCCGATCTTGCTCAAGGCGTAAGCGTTGATCTCTTCGGCATATGCTGATGCCTCTTCTTTGGTTGCAAAAAACTTCTGTAGCATGACCTCTCCTATCTGGGTTTATGCGGTTTCGTAAAATGGGTAAAAGCGAGTTTGCCCGTAATGTTGCACTTTCGTTTATCGCCCCGAATGATTCGTCCGCTGTTAACGAGCGTTGATAGCCGTTTGCCGATTTGACCTCGCTCGTATCCGTTTCGTTTTTCAAGCTCAGCCGAAGTTGAACCAGGCGACATTAACACTAGGTTCAATGCGGTTAGTTCCATCTTTCCCAACTGACCCGTGGCCGCTAATTCTCTGGCGGCGATTAAAGACGTTTCAGGATCGGAATTCCGAGCCAAAACGTGCGGTTGTGTAAACAAATCCATCTGTCCCTCCTAACATTTGGTTTAGCTCTTGAAGAGCTTGTTCCTGTTGAGCAGAAATACGTTTAGGACGCTCTGAAAGAGATTCGAGCTTTTGAATAGTGGTATAGACTCGCTGACCGACTTTCGTGTAATCTAGTCTGCCTGAAGCCACCCATCTGCGAATTGTGCGCTCGCTAACCTTTAGGAGGTTAGCCGCTTCTCGTATCGTGAGAAGCTCGTCCGTGAGCTTTATACCGTCCATGTATAGTTCCACTTGGTTCTACGTGTATCCTTGTGGAATTTGGTTCTACTCGATCATTTGACGTTTTCAATAGTTTTTTGATGAAAATTGATTTAAAACAGGTAGAATCATGACGTACCCCTCATTTACAGGAAAAAATAAGGTGGTAAAAATTTGGTTATAGATAAACGGATGTTTATTAGTTTGAGAAAATAGTGCCGAAACTATCCACTAAAAAATACAGCCAAGCAGACTTACTCGAAGTAGCAAAGCGAATAAAACGCCAGGCGACTGAGCTAGAGCGTGTAGCCCAATTTCTGGAAGAGCGAGATATTGAATCGGTGATAATCAATTACGGGGCTGGCGTCACAGCGGCTCTGCACAAGATAAGCCTCTTTATCAGCGATGCCGACAGAGCGACCCTTGATGAGATGATGGAGTAAGTTTAAGCCGGAGTGGTGGAATTGGCAGACACGCTTGATTTAGGATCAAGTGCAGCGATGCGTGCAGGTTCAAGTCCTGTCTCCGGTACTTTCAAAATAAGTTGACAACAAATGACAACAAATTATGTCATAAGTTGTCATAAGTTGTCATACCGGCCATTTTCGATGACGATAACAATAGTAGTTTAAGACTGTAAAACAAGGGGTCTTAGGCCACTTCTTAAAAACGTCACTATGGAACACGGGGATTTTAGGAGAAACCGCCTCCCATAGTGACACGTGGTTACACGTGGTCTTCTCAAATGCCTTGTTTTATAGTATAATGAAGCCATATGGAGTTATTTGGGTTCGGTAAAAAGACACCGAAAACACTCCAAATGACAACAATCTGACAACATTTTGCTATGAGGGCGCGTGAAATGAGTGAGTTCAAGGTACGTTATCCGGTCAATCTAAAGTACAAAAAGAAGAAGGATGGGAGGGCTTACACCTCCTACGATACCTTCAATGCAGTTGGCGACCGGAAGGTCAAGTTCAAGTATTTCGGCAAGCACGGCACACCGGAGAGTAAGCAGAAGTTTTCCGATTTTGTGCAGGCTATTCAAAGCCAGAAGCCAATTGAGAATAATGGACTCTACCATTACATCGTCGGCGAAGCCGTTCGGGACTGGTTAACGTTTGAAAGCGTTTACGGCTTTACGCAGACCGTGGCCGGATTCTTTACACCCTATCGCACGATGGACGCAAGCAAGTTCACCGGCGAACACTTCCGTGAGATCGTTGAGGCGATTTGTAAAGAAGCCGTCGAGACTCAACGGTGGAATATCACAACCGTGCGTAAGATCATTGCTAGTTGCCGTGATTTGGTCAAATACGGCGAAGTTCGCAGAATCTTCCCCAGAGGGCTAATTAGCGAAGTCGGGATGAGTCAGTACAACCGGATCGTCAAGAAATACCGTGACCGCATCCGTGATCCCCGTGAAATGGCTACGCCTGGTGATTTCGAGATCGAAAAGGTATGCGAAGCCACCAATCCGACCCTGCGAACTATGATTATCATTGCAAACCAAACAGGGATGCGTCCGTCGGAGCTTGCCAAGCTCAATAAGCAGGAAATCAATACTGCCACTTGGGAATATATCCCCAAGAAGCACAAAACGGCTGGCAAAGGCCATACCCGAAACGTGTTTCTTAACGAAATCTGTATTGAAGCACTCGAAAAGCTACAGGACGTACGCCCAGACGCCGGTAATGACTACTACTTCACTGTCCGAGAGGCACGGGCTTTCAACGATTGGAAGAAGTATCAGGAGAAGTTTACTCCCGCTACGCTTAAACTCTTAGCTGGAACGAAGAATCATTGTGAAGTCGGAAGGATACTCGGTGTTAGGAGACAGACCGTTTATAACTGGCGAAACCAGACGAAGGAACACAAAAAGACACTCTTCAGTCTGTGGAAGAATATGAAGATGCGCGGATCGGAGTTGTTTACGGCTGACAAGTTTTACAAACACATGGAGAGAGCGTGCCGACTGGCAGGAATCGAGAACTTCTGCCCGTATAGTTTCCGTCATAAGGTCGGTCAGGAAGTGCGTGACCAGTTCGGAATTGAAGCCGCTTCAGCAATCCTCGGACACAAACAACTCAACACCACAGAGATATATGCTAAAAAGGCCGCCGTGCTGGCGCAGAATGTTTCAGAACTTCGAGCATTATCAGCCGGTGGCGAAAACGAGTGACCAACCGTGTCATTGTCATTCCCCACACTACAAGGCGTGCGGAGTGTATTGAAAAAGCGACATAGATTTGGTTTTACTTGGTTCTACGTGGCTGTTAAAGTGTAACTACCTTCCTCCGGAATGAGATTGGAAAAATTGTGGGTGGGAAAGTTGAAGAAAATGATTAAAGCTCAAGAAGAAGAGTTGAAGATCAACATTGAATTGGAAGTAGAAGATGCCGAACTCCTAACAGAGGCTCTAGGGCATTGTTATCGCCTGTTCGGAGGTAACGACAGACGCTTCGATGAAATGTTGGTCGATGTAACTCGCAAAATTCGAGATGAAAATAATATTCGGGAAACGAATATTGTCTAAAAATTAGGTTTGCACTTGCGCGTGTAATGGTGGGTATGCCTACCAACATCACGCGCAAAGATGCAACCGCTTCTACACCAACATTTGCAGAGCAGATGGTCACCAAAATTCAGGCCGATCTGTTCGCAGGTACGGGTGGAGTGACAAGTACATCAATTGATGGAACAAGCGTCACTATGAGCCGCCCCCAACTGCTACGGGAGCTTACCCACTGGCAGAAGGTCGTTGCGCGTGAAAAGGGAACTCGCCCTATCGCCCTCACGATTGATTTGTCTAATGCCGCAAAAGACATCGACTGATTCGGCTAAGGCCGATCCGACTAAGCTCGACTATGACGCCGCTAATACCTCAACCAAGAGGTACAGCCCGCCTACGCGCTTGAAATCTACTGACCAGTTGCTCACGCCGACAAAGCGTAAACAGCTAATCAGTAACGCCAGGGATTTGCAACAGAACTTTACTGCCGCAGCATGGGCTATTAGCCTACACCTCGATTACGTCTCACGATTTACTTTTGAGCCACAAACCGGCGATGAAGGTTTAGACCGTGACCTTCAAGCTCTGATGGACTGGTATCAACGTCCTGAAAACTGCGATGTGTCAGGTCGTCACAGTCTATTACGCATGATACGCATGTGTGAAGAGCGACGAACGGTTGATGGAGATGTCTTTTTAATCAAACTGCGTAACGGCAAGCTCCAGCCGATTGAAGCAGACCGAATCAAAAACCCCGACAAGGTACTCGACGACCGATGGATACACGGAGTTCGTGTATCTGACGGTGGTCGTCCAGAGCGATACGCTGTTTGGCGTCGTGATGGTTCAGGCGGCTACGATTATGAACGCTCCATTGCCGCACGCAATGTCTATCAACTCGGATACTACGACCGCTTCGATCAAATTCGTGGCGTGTCACCTCTTGCTCCAGCAATCAATACTTTTCGTGACCTGTATGAGTCCTATGATTATGCTCTTGCGAAGCTCAAGGTTTCACAAATGTTTGGGTTGGTGTTGAGCCGTGAAAGTTCCGATGGTTGGGGAGATGTCACTAAAGACGACAGCGTCACCGGTGGCTATAAGGTCGATTTTGGTAAAGGTCCGGTCATGCTCGATCTTGACCCAGGCGACCATGCTGAAATCCTAGAAAGCAAAAACCCGTCTAACGAGTTCCAGACGTTTAGCGAACAGATGACGGCACTTGCCCTTAAAAGTCTCAGCATCCCGATGAGTTTCTTTGACACGAGCCGAACAAACTTCTTTGGCTCTCGTGCCGGTCACATTTTGTACGAAAAGGCATGTAAGACCAGGCGAGCCGACTTAACCTACCTGCTGGATCGCATTACCGGCTTTCGCATGAAGATGTTCATTAACGACGGAACACTCCAGTTGCCAAGTGGTATGACGCTGACGGACCTTAACTGGGAGTGGATGCCGGATGGAACTCCGTGGTGGAATCCGCAGCAGGAAATCAACGCTGACATAGCGGCAATCAATGCCGGATTAAAGACGAGAACCCAGATTGTGCGTGAGCGTCACGGTAAAGAGTTCCGTGATGTCATTGATACCCTAGCGGCGGAGCAGGATTACATGAATACGCGCGGTGTGATTCCTGATATGTCTATCGCCGAAGTCATTCCCGATGAAGTTGAGCCGCCTGTTAATGGCCGCCGACCCGAAACGGAAGAGGAAGAGGAAGAAGTATGAAAGAACAAGTTCCATCGAACGCAATGCACTTTCAATCGACTGAGATTTCTATCACAGAAGGCTCGTCGGAAGATGGTGAAGCAACCCTTTACGACGTAAGCCTGTTAGCACGAAGTTCACAGGCCATTGAGCATTGGTACTGGGGTGACCAGACCATTCATGACTTTGCAGGGATGCGAGTGGCCGAGAAAATTCCAATCGACTTTAACCACGATAACGGTGAAGTGATTGGTTACTTAGACCGCTTTGAGCAGAAGCCGGAAGGCTTAGTTGCCAGTGGAAAACTTGTGAGCTTTTCCAAGAAGGATCGAAGCGCAGAGATCGTCCGTAAAGCCAAAGCCGGAATTCCCTGGCAAGCCTCCATCAATTTTGGTGGTGACGGAATCAGCGTCGAGCGCATCACCACGGAAGGTGAGTTCCGAGTTAACGAAAGAGAGTTCAGCGGACCAGCGACAGTCATTCGCACATGGCCGCTACGGGGCGTAGCAATCACACCCTATGGTGCTGATGAAAATACCGAATCAGTTGTGTTGTCTAACGGCAACGAAATTTTAGTAGATGTTTTAGAGGAGTCTCTTATGAGTGACGACCAAAACGCCGCTGAAGTCGAAAACGAAGAAGCTGTCGTAGCTGAAGTCGTTGAAGATCAGGTGGAAGAAGTCGAACAACCAGAGGTCGCTGAATCATCCGAAGAAGCCGAAGTCGTTGAGGAAGCCGCAGAAGCACAACTCTCTGCCGCCGAAGGTAAACGATTTGTCGAACTCTTTGGAGATGCAGGGGCATTATGGTTTATCGAAGGCAAAAGCGAAGCCGAGTGTTACGCACTTCAAATCGCCCAATTGAAAGAGGACAACGCCTCTCTGGCTGAAGAAGCTGGTCGATTGCGTGAACTTGCCAATGTTAATTCTGACGGTGAGGCTAACCCAGTTAGCTTTTCTGAAGGTGTTACCCCAGAGGATGCCGAGCGACTTGCACTTGTTGAAAAGTACAAGCGTAACGGTGTGAACAACGACTTCGTGGCAGGTTTCGCAGCCCGCTTTGAAAAACAACTCAGCAACAAATAACTAGGAAGGTAAATCCAAAATGGCTGACGATTATTACACAAGCGCAGAGATCATCACCTTCAACGAAAGCGATTTGTCTTTCGATGTAAGTGATGTCCTTAACCGCGCACCTATGATTCGCCGACTATCTGCGTTTGCAGTAGACGGTACTCAATTAAAATACGTAAAACAAACTGGTGCGCCGAACGTAAATTTCAGGCTTTTAAATGATGGCGTCGATAATGACGTTGCCGATTGGACACAAGTGACTGTCGATTTGGCTATCGCTGATGCCAGTTTCAACGTGGACATCGCCGCCGCCGAAGGTTATCGCCTCGGCCCAGCTGCGTTTCTCGCCCTCCAGATGAGAACGCATATGGAAGCACTGATGTTCAAGATTGAACAGGAAGTTCTTTACGGAGCGGCTACCAATGGCTTCGCCGCTTTAGGTGATGAGCTTAACAACCTTGCAGACGCAACCGTTGTAGGTGCTGGCGGCACAACTGCTGACACAGCTTCGTCTGTCTGGGCCGTGAGGTCTGGCTTCAACGATGTTCAGCTTGCGTGGGGAAATGAAGGTGTTATCGAAGCTAAGGATACCACGATTATTCGTACCGCTGGTGCGACTACTGGCAACTTCCCTAGCTACTTCACGCCTGTCACTGGTTACTGTGGTTTGATCTACGGATCAGCATGGTCTGCCGGTCGTTTAGCTAACCTGACCGAAGATTCCGGCAAAGGCTTAACCGACGATTTGATTTCTCAACTACTTGAGACATTCCCCGCCGGTCGAGGCCCAGACATGCTCGTAATGTCACGCCGTAGTCTAGGCCAATTGCAACGGTCGAGAACAAGCTACTCGCCAACCGGCCAGCCTGCAACGATTCCAGATTCGGCATTTAACATTCCGATTATTCTGAGCGATGCCGTGAGTAACACGGAAGCGTTGATCGTTTAATGAGTCTCGCCACGAATATAGCTGACGCTCACAAGACACTACAGGCCGCTGCGGGAATAACAATTAAGTATTCCCGTGGCGACCGTAATGTGTCGATCAAAGCTGTTCCTGGTAGCACTGAGTTTGTTCAAACATCAGGCGAAGGCTACATGGAAACGGTTGAGAGTCGTGATTTTGTGTTTGTGGCAAGTGAGTTGAACTTCGGTGGTAAAGCCGTTCTCCCAGAGCGTGGCGACACCATCACCGAGGTTGTTAATGGAGAAGAATTCACCTACCCCGTTCTATCGAACGGGAGTAGGTATTTCAAATACTCCGATCCGTTCCGTCAAATCATTCGAGTTTATACCAAGCAGACATAATGCCAAACGCCACCGAAGTAGACGTTGCTAACGCAATAGCTGTTCATCTGAACGCTCAGACACTGAACATGACGTTCACGGCAAAACTGGATTACCTGCCTGACTTTGAACGAGAAGACCTTGATTCAGCGGAAATAACTGTATTCCCAGCCGGAAAGCAAATCAGTTTCGCTTCCCGAAGCGACAACCAGTATTTGTACAACATCAACATTGTCATCCGTATCCCCGTGAAAGCGGCTAAAGAACCAGACCTTGCTGATGAAATGTATTTTTCCGAACAGGTAATTGAGTCGTTAGATCGCATACAGATGAGCAACACTTCATTTCGTGGTGCTGAAACTTCGCAGTCCTATGACTTGGAGTTACTAAACGAACGTAACGAATTCCTCGTTGCGTATTCACTAACATACTTTGAAATTAAATAGGTGAACTTGTGGCTATTAAATTAGGACTAGAGTGCAAGCTGTATCGTGATGTCAGCGGCACATGGAATGAGATCGGCAACGTGCGTGATCTGACTTTGAACATGGAAATGGGTGTTGCTGACGTAACAACCCGTGGTGGAAATGGTTGGCGTCAAAACATATCAACGCTGCGTGATGGTACAGTCACGTTCCAAATGGTGTATGACACTGCGGATGCCGATTTTACGGCATTGCAGACTGCTTTCTTAGCGGCTAATGCTGATGACCGTGAAATCAAATTCGCCGTGCTAGACGGAGCGATCCCAACAACGGCTGGTGATCCTTCGGCTCAGGGTCTTGTAGCGTTTATGAACGTCACAAACTTCTCCGAGCCACAGAACTTGGAAGAAGCCGTCATGGTCGATGTAACACTGCAACCGAGTTATAACGCCACCGCACCGGCTTGGACAACATACTCGGTATAACAACTTCTGAAAGGGCGCAAAATGTCAAAGTTTACGGATACGGAAGGGCGAGTCTGGGATGTCCAGTTATCGGTTTACCTAGCTAAACAAGTGAAACAGCGTCTCGAAGTGGATTTGCTCAATGAACAGATTCACGAGACGCTTGCTTCACTTACCGATGACATCGTTAAAGGCGTAGATGTACTCTACGTCTTATGCAATGACCAGGCAGAGAAGAATAATATCACCGACGAAGAGTTCGGAAGATCGCTGAGTGGTGACGTATTATTCGACGGTATCAACGCAATGGTGGAAGCACTTATTGATTTTTTCCCGAACCCGAAGAAGCGTATGTGGATGCGCAAACTTTGGGAGAAATCGACCGACCACAAGAATCAGACCAACGAGAAGATGCTGTCGATCCTAGAGAACGAGGAGATAGACAAGGAACTGGAGGTGAGACTAAACCAGACGGAAAAGGCAGCGATAAGCGAAGCACTCTCTGGACTGAAATCTGGAAACTTGCCGGAATCGTCGGGGTAGACCCACACCCTTTAACGCTGCGTGAATTGTGCTGGATGGCTAATGCTCGATTGGAGCAGGAGTGGTGGCACACGGCAAATTTGATGGCGTTACATATAAACACAAACCGGAAAAAGGGAACACCGCCGGTAAAGCCGGAGGACTTGAATCCTCTTGTCAAAAGGCGAAGTAAACCAACCAAACTGGAAAAGGTTGGCGTTGAAGCGTTGAAAATGTTTTTACCGCCAAATGACCCCAATAGGAACAGCTAATGGCATCGGCGAGATGGACACGAGTTTACCAATCGGCTGAAAGAGTTCGTAATGCCCCAGCTTTACTTGCAAGAGGAACAGGTCAACCTGCGCATAGATATCTTCCTGCCTCCCGTCGAACGCAGAGTGCATTGTTCGCTAAACTTGCCAGTGGAAACCCTAAGAATATCAGAACCACTGGCGTATCGGTCGTTACGAGGTTTAACAAAGTAACGAACAAACATGCTGAAGCTAAGATGCGGATCGAAAACAAAGTCGAACGTGTTCTTAATCAGTTCGGAGCGTATGTGCGGAATACCGCCAAAAACTCCATGCGATATAAGAAGAAAAAGAAGATCAATCCGAAGAAGGTTCGTCGGGTGAGTGTGAGTGTCGCTCACAGAATTAAGAAACGAGCCAATCCGGTATATGGGAATCTTACCCAACAAAAAAGGGTAATGAAAGGAAAGCCAGGGCTAATCAGTCCCGAAGGAACGATAGACTTGGCTTTCAAGGAATACCCTTATTCAAAGCCAGGCGAAAAGCCGTTTGCCCACGAAATGCCGAACATCAGAAGAATGATGGCGTTCAAGGCAAATCGTTTTAACTTGAATGTTGTTATCGGGCCACTTGCGAGGGCGAATATGATCGCCAATCTAATGGAATATGGCGGTACGAGAATTAAAGAACAGGCGTACCAACGCAACATCTTCGGCCAGTTGATTATTTCCAATCTCAAAGGCTATAAGAAATCCATGCCGGTTAGATTCAAGGCTCGCCCATACATGCGACCGGCGTTCTGGAAGTCGTTCCCATTTTTAGAACGGAAGATCAAATCCGCACGGCTAGATGAAGCGTTGGCTAATACGATTTTACAAAAGGCAGGAACTCAGGCGGCTGAGAATTTCGCAACATTATTTACAAAGTGATAACTGATGGCATTTCAGAGTGCAATTAAGGCTGGGAAAGCCTACGTCGAGTTCGCAGTTTCAGACCAGACAAAAAACGGGCTGAACAGAGTCACCCGAAGTATGAATCGGTTCGGTTATCGTATGTCCCGCCTAGGACGCCGGATGATGATGGTCGGCGGTGCTATTGGCGTGCCACTAATCGCCGCCGCACGAGCGTTTGCGGCGTTTGAACGGCAGATGGCCGAAGTCTCTACGATGCTTAATGAACCAGAGCGTCACATGCGGTACTTTAGCAGTTCGATACAGAAACTGAGTGTCGAATTCGGTGAAAGCACAGCAGTCATGGCGAAAGGTTTGTATCAAATTTTATCGGCGACGATTGATGCAGATAAGGCAATCGGAGTATTACACGTTTCATCCAAAGCCGCTGTTGCAGGTCTTAGCGATACAACCACTGCCGCCGACCTTATTACCACTGTGATCAATAGTTACGGTCTTGCCGCAGAAGAAGCCATACGGGTTAGCGATATTCTTTTTGCGACAATTAAACGTGGTAAAACGACGTTTGGTGAGCTTGCGCAGTTCATGGGAAAACTAACGGCTGTGTCCGCTGAAGTCGGAGTGTCGTTTGAAGAAGTGTCAGCAGTAGTAGCGTTATTGACCAGAAACGGTATCAAAACCGAAGTCGCTGTTACTGCCATCCGTCAGGCATTAGCTTCTCTACTCAAACCGGCGTCACAGTCTGCGGAGAAGTTCCAGGAAATCTTCAATATGGCAATGAGTCCTGATGCCTTAAAGAAGATGGGTGGGCTATCAGGATTCCTTCGTAAACTTGCTAAAGAGTCCTCGGAAGACATTGCGATGATGTTTCCAAATGTTCGCGCTTTGATGGGGGTATTGCCAGCGGCAAGTAACAGTGCAGACCTGCAAAAAGATGTCAAAGCTATGCAGAAGTCAGCAGGTGCGACTGATGAAGCATTTAAGAAGATGTCCGAAACCGTTTCATTCCAATTAGACCGGCTCAAAAAGTCCTTTACCGTTTTCTTGCAAACCGTAGGTGAAGCTCTGATGCCGGAACTTAAAAGTTTTATCGAATGGTTTAATGAGGCAGGTGCGGCAACCATTGCGTTTGTGAAAACACAAAAGCCGTTCATAAAAACGATAGCTACGTTGGCTATAAAGTTGGTTGCAGGTGGTGCGGCACTGTGGGCGTTCGGTAAAGCAATAAACATGACGATTTTAGCTCTGTCCGCAACGATGGTGGTCCTCAAAGGTGTCGTGATGATGTTTGGCCTACTTGTCTCTATTCCTAAACTAGCAATTGCGGGGCTTGTTTTAGTAGGTCTCAATCTTTTAGCAAACCGCAACGAATGGAGTAAATGGAGCAACCATGTTGCGGATACATGGGGAGCGATGAAGAACAATATGTCAGCCGCAATGACTGGAGTAATGGCGGCAATTCAAGGGGGAAATCTCGACCTTGCAATGGAGATCGTTGTACTTGGGTTGGAAGTGATTTGGAAGGATTTCTGGTTTTGGCTAGAAGACGGGTTTATGTCAACTTTCTCTTTTATTACGAAAGAAATGAAGATGTGGGGAACTGGACTGGTAGGCGAAATTCTAGACCTTGATAAGGCGTGGAATAACCTTTTTCCTGAAAACACTGCGTCTGGTTTTAAGCCAGCAGACAGAAGCGTACAAGGTTCGGGCTGGGGCTGGGAACAGTGGACAAAAAAATTCGCAGACGAAAACCGAGAGCAATTCAGGAAAATGCAACAGCAATCACGCGCTATTGGCACGTCAGGCTTTGCCGCATCCGTCGGAGATATTGACAAGGACAAATTGGATGACCTTTTGTGGGCTGAATATCTAAAGCAATATGGCAAAATGGCGCATGGGTTAAACCAAACCCAGATCGAACGCCAACAGAAGGTGGTCGGAGAACAATTTGTAAACATGAAATATAACCCTCACTACTCTCCCCGAGATGAAGCACGGGAAAATCACAATCGGAAAATGAGGGACTTGGAGACGAAGTTGCACGAGCGTGTCAATACAGCACTGCAACTGAAGGCAGCGGCAGATGCCAGGTATCGGGAGGAAACGACACGATTCTCCGAGACGATGAAACAAAAACGGGAGGAACTTGAGACACCGGAAATTGGAATTCCAAATATGGACGACGTTTCATTGGGATCACAAGGGGGGGGTCGTGCCGGAATCCTACGTGGCTTGACGGGAGCATTTAATACCGCCGCCGCAATGAGGGTCGCCATGTCCGCTATGTTGCCGCCGGTAGTAGGAATAGACGAACGTAACGCAAGTGCAAACGAACGGTCTGCCGACATTCTAGAAAAAATAGATCGCAAACTAGCCGGAGTAGGATTAGCTGAATGAGTCATACACTAACTCCCCCTGTTGCCATAACAATCGCTGCCGGAACGTCGCCAACGACAACAGATGGAATAACAATTCCAGCCGCCGTTGTTGAACTATCTGCGAGGGGGTCATTTACTATTGGCAACCGTGCTGGTTTTAACGAGGGATCGACCGTTGTAGAAATCATTGGCAGTGGTGGATCAACACAAACCTACCGGCAGGGTGCGTTTGAAAAACGCTATCGTGTTTTTGGAACAGACGATGATGAGGATGTGCGTCGTCAGGTGAGAGCGACTGCACCGATTGTGCTGAACTCGTTACCTCTTGCAACAATGACAGTTAAACCTATTTCTCATAAGCTCTGGGAAGTGAGTTGCCAGTACACAGCAGAGGAGTTCCAACGCCGACAGAGTACTTGGTCATTTAATACATCCGGTAGTACGACGCATGTAGGCTCTAGCCTTCAAACTCGCAGTGCGGCGAGCTATTCAAATACTGGTATCCCCAATTTTGCCGGTGCTATTAACGTCAGCGATAACGGAGTTGAAGGTGTAGACATTATCGTTCCGAACCTGACGATTTCGGAAACCCATAAGTACGAACCTGCGGCAATCACTACTACCTTCATGGCGACACTATCTTTGTTAACTGGGACGGTCAACGGTTCTCCGTGGAGAGGCTTCGCAAGTGGAGAGGTATTGTTCACGGGAGCTTCCGGCAACTACAACGACAATATCGTAGCAATCACCTATAACTTTGACATTCAAGCGAACACGATGGTCGGTGGAATGACCAAGTTCGGCTGGGATTATTACTGGGTGTTGTATGAAGATGTCGAGGACTCGGGAACAGGCGATGTCGTCAAGCGACCACGGGCAGGATATGTAGAGCAGGTATACCCCGCAGGTAATTTTGGTCTGCTAGGTTTGCCGAACTATAACTACTCAACCAACGATCCAGGAAGCCTGTAATGACAAACGTACCAAAATTTACCGCCGGTCAGTCGCTTCCAATTAACCAAACGAACTGGAATCAAATTGCGGAAGCAGCGAATCATGTTAACAGAACGCGCACGACGAAGATGCAACAGAGGCCGGTTGCTTCTAATCCACGGTCGCTGGTAGTTAAACTTAAAAACACAGGAGAAGATTCAATCGGTTCGCGCATGGCGGTGGCGATTCAAACACCTCTTCTCGACATGAGTGATGCAAATGCAAATGATGCAGTGTCGATAAAAGCGACAAACCAATTTGCAGTAACGGGAGACATAGCACATTTTCAAGTAGGTGAAGTTACAACAGCTGCGCAAGCAATTAACATAGGAATTTCTAAGAACGCTATCGGAAGAGGAGATATTGGTGATGTTGTTGTCGGTGGATTAGCTTACGCAAAAATATCTATCTCCAGTGCTGACGATGTAATAGCTAGAGCGAGCAATGTTAAGGGAATTTTAGATGGTACAACTGTCGGGAGTGCCGGTTGTAGAATTATCGCAAAACCCGTTGAGTTGGGAACGCAGATTTGCTTGGTTGATGTAGGGATGTATCAATCGCCGTATGCTACGGTTTATCGTTGTATGCTCACAAGCACCCTAGCGGATACCGATACGACAACTGTTGTTGATAATCTAACGGCAATGAACGGTCAGCCAGTGCCGCTCTATTACAGCGCAGCCGCTACCGCAACAGTCAATAATCCATTTGGGCTGACTGGAAATGATAATGACATTTGCATGATTTCGTGGAATAACGGGGCAGACGCCTTTGATTTAATACAGGTGAAGTGCTAGATGGGTTGCTGTGGCGCAGCACCTGAAGGGTGCGACATACTTAGAGACGATTTCACAAGGGACTCTCTTGAAACCCTTACGTTCTCGTCACAGAGTTCATCGACCTACGGTTGGTACATTACGATGACTTCCACGCCCACTGCTTGTACTGTCGGAGACACGCTGACAGGGCAATCGACATTTGATTCACAGTTCTATTCGTATTACGTCACGGATGTATCAGCCAGCGTCGTTAAAGTGGAATTCCTATACGTTGAAACGCCGGATGAATCATTAGACCCCGATCCAGAAACGCAGGGCATAACTTCTTTTACAGTCAAACGCCTGGGAAGCGATTATGCCGTCTCTGATACGACACAGCCCGCAAACTATCTCTACGGCATAGGCTCGGACGGACTTGTAGCTTCTAACACCGAGGGTGAGTATGGCAACAGGTCGTGGCTCGAACTGACAGGGTTATCAGGCAAACAGAACTTCAAACTAGACGCAACCATTCATCATTACGGTTCTACGGATCATACGTTGGAAGTTCACACGATGACAACCGACGCTAATGTAGATGACTATCACAACGGCGTTAAGTTTGTCGATAATACTTGTACTACCTGTACGACGACCAACAAAGCACACATTCAGTTTGCCTCCAAGTACAAGTACCCTCTCGGGGGCACAGGGACATATTACACCGCCGCTAGAGACCCGTTTAATAATCAGGAAACTTCGCCTTACCGTAGTGTTCAGTCAGGTAAAAATACAATTCCCGTAAATGGCGTTTATTACAAAGACGATAGCATCGACATCAGCTATTGCCAAAAAGAATATTTACAGCCGATTAACTGGGACTACTCCGATCCGACAAAAACGCTTAACTATATGTTTGTCACAACTACTGTCGGCGTACCAAACGGGTTAGCACTGGTCGGTGCAGTGACTGTCTACGGTCAGAACACTGATTTGTATTACGGCGGTAAAGAGCTAGGCGACCGTACATTCATAAAAAACACAAAGCCGATTCAAGCAAAATCGCTTGTCGTTCAATACAACGACCGGCAATCAGGCAAAGAAATTTGCGGCTCTTGTATTTCAGAGATGTCATGCTCTGAGTTACAACTTTTACCCCAATACATAGATAGCCGAGATCGTGATTTAGAACAAACTGTCTACGATTTGGGTTTTGATCCGTCCGAGGTCACGACACACTCTTACGAGAAAACGATCACTTACAATTCCACAACGGAAAAAGTGCTATTTCAACCAGGCTACGGTTCTGCCGCACCTATATACAACGGGTTTTTCTGGAGAATCGTCAGAGACAGTGCCTATGGCACAACGTGGAGATTTTTGATGGAAGACGGGCGTGTTGGTGAGATTTATGGAATGTACAGCGAGATGGAAGTGACCTTTAACGCCGCCGATAGTTACATAGAAAATGCGCTGCTTGTCGGAATTGATGGCGACGGTAATGGTTATTATAACCTCACATCCTCATCAATCTCCGGCATTACGTATGACACACGGATCACTACATCCCAGAAAATAAATATAGGTTGGTGTTTAATGCCGGTCAATACACTATCCCCTACAACTGCTGAACCTATTGTAACGTGGCAATATACAAATTGGATTAAGGGGAATGACTGGATAATCGCATGACCTATGAGATGCCACGACGAGCGATCAAAGTTAAGGGAAACGTAACATTCAATTCTGCTAAACGTGGGTTAACGAAACGTGACGCTAATTGCTCTACCTGTTACGAGTCTACCGATTATCCATTAGGTAGTTGCGGAGCATGTGCGGATTATAAAATCCCTCTGCCGATGGTGACGTTAAACGGGTTTGACGGAAATATAGATGGAAGCTACCCGATGAATCGAGGTTCGGGTCTATTTCATCTAAAGGCTGACATGGGCTACCCTGCACGTTTGTACGGACGAGTAGGACTCTTCAATGCCTACGGTTGTTCTATGCATCATCAGTTTCCGGATCATACCCGCCAAGTAGATTACGACAGCGGCTTCCGTATTGACGCGCAGTGGCCGATGAAATGGGTTAATGTGTTCGACCCCGACAAGACGCTTCCCGATATACCATTGAATGACTCGACGTTTTTGAACGGTCGTGCTGGCCTGCGTTGCCGTGCATTTGATTACACTAGAGCTGGCGACACTCTGAAATGCAACGAATGTCACGTGCCTTCCGTAGGTGGTCAAGTTATTGGTCAGTTAGCAATTCCGACCTCTTTACCTGCCGAGCTAATAATTTCCACTGTGTTTACATTGACTCCTGTAGAGATAGAAATGGGGTTTCGAACAATTAGTAGATCGTGGAGTACGAGTGCAGCGAGAAAACAACATGGCGGGGGTATTTGGACGCCAGCCCCTCGCGCACACGGATTCGACAGGTACATTCAGATTCAGGCCGGACGTAAGTTTTCGTTACAACCAGGTGTCATTGTATTTATTCACAAACAGATGGACTTCCACAAAAGGTCTGGATGGTCGGAAGACGGGGAAACACGACTGTATGGTTGGGGGGCAAGTGTGATCGGAACATATCCAATGGCGACGGCAGTATACCACGCACCCATACAACAACGCTCCGAAACAGCTTACGACGATGACACTGGAGAATTCCTATTTGAATGTGGTGGACTTAATTTAACTCTTAGCCTAGTAGCGAAAACGGAACATTCAGACGCTCAGATGTCTCAATGGATGGGAGTAAGTCCACCGTACTGTTTGGGTGCGCCAGAGCAAGACCCGCCGTATATCGCCCAAACAACGACGTTGTATAACGAAGTCAACGACTTTGGAACTGCTGGAACGGTTCGACTTTCAACGTCGAGTTCTATTCTTGATATTTTTCTTGGCGATGATTTTGCCGCTGAAATGGAAGCAGACGCATCGGTTACGGTGACTGATGGATAAAACAGTTATAACCTGCGATCAATGCAGTCTTACTGTTGAGATCCCGACAAACGGCTTCCCGTTTTACTGTAATTGCGGAAACGTGGTGCGCGAAGACGGTGCAGACAAACCTGCGTTATCACAGCGACTCAAAACCTTTGCGAAGGCAACGGCGAAACATGCCTCATCAGGGTTTAAACGCACAGCCCCCGAAGTATTCGAAACACGCAAAGCCGAGTGTGCGAAGTGTGAACACAATAACGGAAGGTCGTGTAATAAGTGCGGCTGTCAACTTGTCGGCTGGCCTAACAAATTGGAGTGGGCTAGTGAGTCATGTCCGGTCGGAAAATGGTA
>Ga0163179_10000930_pt1 | contig 20923 bp, 14 predicted proteins | sample AtlANTMetagenome_FD_109643 | JGI IMG/M metagenome (GOLD analysis project Ga0163179, IMG submission 109643) | Marine eukaryotic phytoplankton communities from the Atlantic Ocean - Atlantic ANT 2 Metagenome | ecosystem: Environmental > Aquatic > Marine > Oceanic | place: North Atlantic Ocean...
CAATCGACCCAATTCAGACGGCAGCGAGTGGTGACTACGATGTTCGAGCAAGACTTGTTGACTCACGTGGACAAACAAGTGACTGGTCTATGGCACAGGACGCATTCAGTTTGATGAATGGTCTACCTGTTGTAGTCGATCCGAACAATCCAGATACTGCACCTGGTGATTGCCCAGCATTCCCAGGACTTCCAACAGTCAAGGTTCAGACCAATGAGCGTGTCTCATTGGCAGGGCTGGTTTGTGATGCAGAAACCGATTTGTCATCGCTGGTCATCACACCTACAGTCGATGATGATCGTTTCGTTGCATGGCACGCCTCTGCTGGTGAAGTTGAGGTAAACTTCCCCAGCATCCAACTTGACAGCACAGGCAGCCCTGCGCCACAAGGAATTGGCATTACCATCAACGATGGAGAAGATACGAATACGGGCACTCTGATGTTTAGTGTCATTGAAAATGGCCAGCCGAGATGGCAAAGCATTCCTTCAGTATCTTATGATGAAGGAGGCTCTTCACAGGTAAGCCTTGGGCAATATCTGACCGACTCGGATAGCAATGGCAACCCGACGAGCGTAGCATCGCTCTCTCTCGCGATTGTATCCGTTGAGCCCTCAAATGTATTGAATGCAGATTTCTTTGGTGGAAGCAACACACTTTCCCTTTCTGCAATCGATGATGATGCGCAAGGGAGTGTTGTTGTGACCGTACGAGCAACAGACTCAGATGGCCAGTACAGTGAAACACTCATCCACGTACACGTTCAGAACATCAATGACGCACCACGATTTGATTCAACTGGACTTGATAATATGGTTGTTCAAGTTGACAATACACTCGAAGTAGACCTCTCATCCCGTTTGACGGATGTAGACGGTGACGATGCCGAGATTTGGGCCACAGTCACATCCAATGATGGAATGGTTCAGTATAATCCGATTTCAGGAATGCTGACTGCGACCTACACAACACCGGGTCAGTACTTGGTTCAGTTGTCCGCATCTGACTCCGACGGGGCCTCTGGTCAATGGAACATGGCGATCACCGTTGTTGACAGTATGCCATTAACATGGAGTAATGATGGAAGCAATGGTGACATCGATGTCGTTGTCACCGACATGTACTTCGGAATGAGTCCAAACTTCTTTGTCGTTCAACTCAGCGATGTTGAACTCACCAATATCGTTGCGACTTGGGAGATTTGCAATTCGCAGAGCGGTATTTGCTGGGAGCGAGCCGAAGTACCAATCGAGTCATCTACAATTCGAACAGGACAATCATTTGTCGCTGTAAACCCTGATACTGGGGCTACATTGGCTAACTTTGATGAAGTCAAATTGAAGGTTACTGCTATGGGTGAAGATGGGTTCGATTACAAATCCAGCACCATCACTTTCCTTGCTGAAGAGAATCCAGGAACTCAAGAATCGGGAGATGGAACCGAAGATGGCAATGAGCAATCAGGAGAAGGGGACGAATCCTCTTCAGAAGCTGGTGGAGTAAGTGGCGCAGTAATTGCTGGAATCGTCGTACTGGTACTACTATTCGTGATCGCCGGTGTACTCGGTGCCATGCTCCTACGTGGAGGCAAAGATCAGCAGCCTACTGTAGATTGGGGGACTGAGACAGCCTTCGCGGCTCCTGCAGCAGCACCTGTAGTTGCTGCACCTGTAGCATATGCACCTCCAGCCCCAGTGGCACCTGTAGCTGCTCCAGCAGTTCAATCCGTACCTGACTATACCCAACTCACACCTGGTGGCCAGTATGTCACAGGACACGCAGGTGAGACGGTTTACCTCTCTCCAGATGGAACCGCTTGGACAATGCAGGCTGACAGCTCATTCATTCGAACATCGTGAATGCTTCGGCGCAATCGGCTAATTCTCATCCGAGGATTTTGAAGGTTCCCTAGACGCTGAAATACGCGTTTTTGCCCCTAAATCGCCGATGCTTGATGGTCAATGATTAAGAGCGGTCTACAGAGGGCCAGCGGTATGTCTGTTGAGGCTATGGTACAAGGAATGATTGACACATTGAATGAGGCGCTCGTCGACGCTGGAAAACACGACCGAGGCAACTCAGCTGCTGGTACTCGCGTACGCAAGGCCATGCAGTCAATCAAGGGCGCTGCACAAGACGTGCGCGTTCAGGTTCAGTCCGACAAGAACGCTTGATTTGTCAATCGTTTTCGCCCCCGTCTTGGCTTCGGTCAAGGCGGGGGCATCTTACGTTTCAGAAGTGGTAAACTGATCACTCGATGCCCACACTTGCCATTCTCCGCCACCATTCATGAAATCTGCCATTCCAGTCGTGGAGTACCATCCCTCTGGTGGTGTCGACCATTCCACCCCTGGAGCCAGAACGACCCACTTCACTGAAGATAGGTTTCCACGGTTTTGTATCATCACTTCCCCAAAGAGTTCAGTTTCCCAATTAGAGGTTGGTGCACGCCAATGGCCGGTTATGTTTCTTTCAGAAACCTCTTCGATGTGTGTATGAAATGTATACAGATAGTGCATGCCAAGCATGGCATCATGGACAAATAGGAAATCCTCGTTGTCATTCATATTCTCTGAAAGTACATCTGCAGCATCATCGGTCCAGTAAGTTTGTCCATGGATTCCTGCAGCCATGGAAAGAGGCAGAATCAACAAGATTCCACCTATAGCCATAGGTTTGCGCCAATCGAGGTCTTCGTTTACACGTTGAATCAACAAGTAACATGGGATTGCGAGAATGGTAATGTATCGACCATTGTTCCCCATCGTCCACATGTGCCACGGCCATTCAGAATCCCACAATACCGATTCAAAGGTCCACAGACAAGCCACATATGCTACGATAAGACCAGACATGGTACCAATGAACAGAGATAGTTCACCCGTCATACGATCGGTAGAATTTCCCATACGTTTCCAAGTTTGTTTTGCAAATGGCCACAGTACCATTCCAACAAATCCGTACACGAAGATGACACCAAACACGGAGATAGGTAAGGATTGAATGAATCGAATAGGTTCACTGGTGACAATAGAAAATGAACCATATCCCATGATACCAGCAAAAATAATCGCGCATATTCCAAACAAAAATCCACCAATCAGTGCCTTTTGTGGATTCAACCATTCATTCGGAATCCGATCAATGAGGCAGCCCACCACCACGAGTATCATCAGTGGTATCAGCATCTCCATCGGGTCGACTTTTAGTTTCGAACTCCAAATAGACAACATCAGCACTGAAGCAATCGCAATTGCAGTCAATCTTGGCAGGAATTTTTGTTCTTCACCTTGCCTATTTTGGTTCCAAACCACCCATGCGACTGTCAGTAACCCGAGATAGATGTACTCTGAATATCCTCTACCAACGGAAAAGATGAGTGCGGGATTTAGCATCAAAATTGTCACCGTTGATCGATTAAGTCCCAACTTTAGTGTAATCAATAGTGTGAGAATCATCCCCAATGTAGCGAAAACCTTGAGGCTGTTACTGTTCACACTTTCTTCGTGTACGACCTTGGCATCTTCAGGGTTTGAAGCCAAGGGATCTTCAGTTCGAGTATCACCCCAATCCAAAACCCATCCATCTTCTGTTTGCACATAGGCACCTTCGACATGTGCATCTAAGCCCAAATCACTGTTTAGAATCACGTAAACATTCAGGATGATGGCAACGACAAACAGCCCTTGCCAAAACCAGGGTTGTTCGTAGAACGGACCATCCTCCGGGAGGCTTTCTTCCTCGCCCATCATTATCGTTTGAAACCCAAGTGGCTATGATTGCACCGGATGTCAGAAGTCGAACAGTGTGGATTGTCCCTTTGTTCTCATTCGTCCAGCCCCCTTCATTTTGTCCAATGCACGAACAATACGACGTTCACTAAAATCTCGCTCTTCTACCAAGAATGTGCGCAAACCATCTTCATCAGCCATTCCCGATTCTGGTAAGTTTCCAGAGATGGGGTGATTCATGAATAACTCACGAATCTCGCTCAAACGTTCAGGGACATCCTTCTCTTTGGCTTCACAGACTGCTTCAATGGTTCCAAACTCCTTGATTAGTTTGAGTCCCGTCTTCGGGCCAATCCCTCGAATTCCTGGATGGAAATCCGTACCCACCATAATCCCCAAATCAACCAATTGCTCGTGTGTGATATCATGCTCTTCCAAGAGTTCTGACAATTCAATCATCTCTGCAGTGATGACGCGACCAAATTTCTTGGTCCCATGACTGGTGAGGTTGCGAATCATGACAGGACTACCGTACAACAGTACATCCCAGTCCTGACTGGCGACTCCATTCACCATTCCTTGTCGACACCAAACACTTGCAGCCCCTTCTGCTTCCATCGGTGCTTCAATCCAAGCGATTCCAAGCAGATTGAGCATTTCTTGGGTTTCTTGAACCATTTCGGGTGTGTAAGATACAACCTGTGCACCGAGTTTGTCTGCAGCTTTCCAATCTTCAGCCTCGATTGCGGCTTCCCACTTCTGGACTGCATTCTGTCTGCGCTCTTTGCGGCCAGCTAGCGTTTCAAACTTGAGTTCGTGTGGCCGCCCATCGAAAACGAATACAGGATCAATCCCTGCTTCGACCAAGGTCGCACATCGGTCCAGAAATCCCATCAGATGAGATACGGGTCTCCCTTTGCTGTCACGCAGATATGTACCGTCCTTTCCATCTCCACGTGCGCGCAAACTGGTGATGAATTGATACGCAGTCAGAAATGCATCGACAGCGATTCTTTGTCCTGAAAGGTCACTCAATTGAATTGGATTGGGTTTGGCCAAATCCTTCAGATTACAGCCCATGTGAGCCGCCTCAGAAATCCTCAAGATCATCGAGAGCATCTTCGAAATCCTCGTCGTGCTCCTCGTATTCTTCATCGTCATCGGCGTATTCTCGATTCTGTCTGTATGACATCCAGAATCCCACTCCACCCAATAGCAGACCCAGAGCTGTCATCCCATGTGCATATCCACCCCACGAAGAGTCGATTCCGATGATTTCAATCAATTCAGGTTGAATCGCGAATCGCTTTGAATCTTCACCGTTGACAGTAACTGTGACATCCTTGACTTGCCAAGCTGCTCCCGTATCTGGATTGGTACAATCCATGCAGGCATGGAGTGGTACCAGTGAGGTTTGCCCAGTCGCGGGGTCTGTCGAATTGACAATCATCAAATTGGCAAGAACCGCTTGACCTGGTCGCAAGTCAATGTGGAACATTGAGAAGTACAATTGGACGTATTCTTTGCCACGCTGTGGCACTTCCGGGTCCTCAAAAATCTCAGCAAATTCGTCATAACCAAATGCTGAGATGGTGGTACCACGATCTTTTGCGGTGTAGACATCATCGTATTCGACATACAATTTGAATTGATAATTCTCCACGAAGTTATCACCAATGAATGAACCTGCTCGCTCATCCAATTGGGCCAATTGGTCTACAGTCCATACATCGGGATCGTCTGGATTGACCTTCCCCAATTCAACTGGTCCGGCAATGATTGGAGCTACAAGCATCGAGACCAGAAGTCCGAGACCGGTTAGAAGAATTGCCACTTCTCTCAGTGGTATAGGGGGAATGAACATGAATCCAGCAACGAAGACACCGATGCCTAGGGCGCCCCAAAAGATGAGAGCAAATAATGAGGTCGAGTTTGATCCCGTCAAAGTGTATCCTGAGGCCTGTTCATACGGCGATAGATACTCTTCACCATCAAGACCGGGCACAGTGGGCTGATATGGCTGCACAACCGGGATATCCATGTAGGAGTTTTGATTTCCAAGATAGAGGGTATAGCCTCCATCGGTACTTTGCGGTTTTTGGAAAGAAACACGCAGCCCGAATGTTTCCCCAGCAGGTATTTCATCTACATTCACAAAGAATTCAAATTCGTAGAAATTATCCTCAGCAGGCTGTGCAATTGTTTGTACAGCCAAGTCACGATTACCCAATCGCAATACAATATCAGTTTGCTTTGTACAGGAATTTTGTTCCAGCACATCGCAATAAATCAATAATTTGACTTTTCCAGTTATGGCAATTGAATTGTCAATGGGTAGTGCCTCTTCAACGGGATTCGTTCCCTCAAAAGTGAATGTTCGTGGTCCACCACCTTGATTGGCAGCACCGGGGATGTTCCCTTCACCGACACTATCATCTGAGTTGACATCATTATTTGCAGAATGTGTCCACATTGACCATGTATCAGGGGCCCCAGTATCGCTGTTGCCATACATGTACATTCGATTCTGGTCATAGGTGAGATTCTTTGCATCATCAGACTGCATGACGCCCACACCGGGTTCTTGCGCAGCGGTCGGAACGCTTGCAAATACACTCGCAAATAGCAGCACACCAAACAGGGCTAGAGCAGCCACTCTGTATGTGCGCATAGAGCAAGGGGAGAGGTGGGACCGTTATAGGATTAAGGCGAGGTGTGTGTTGCGTAGCAACACAGGCGCACGCGCGTGAGAGGGGTTTGGAAAATGGTGAATTCTGTGGTCATTGGAGCTGGTTGGCATCCACAGATTTTTCGCACTGAAGCCTCACAGTTGATTGGTTCCTGTAAGTTCGTTCACCCACATGCGCTAGAATGCACAGATACCCAAGCGCAACGATTGATTTCTCGCTCCAGTCTATTCACTGAAGTATTGAGTCCAGGAGGTGTGATTTCACTCAACAATTGTATTGAATCGATTGCTTCAGCCTTCCTTTCTTTGAACATGCAAGGTACTGTGGCAGTCAAACCGACACGAAGCGGCAACAAAATTGACGGTTGGTCTGGAAGAGAAGTTGCAGGTGAAATTGGTGGGCTTCTCGTATCAGCCGGTCGTGATATTGATCTGACCAATCCAGACGTAACTTTGCGAATACATTTGCTCGCACCTTCGGATCCGACAACACACCCTGATGATTTTGTCACTGAACCCGTTGTTGCATGGGGAATTACAATCAGCAAAGGGGATGATTGGGTACAACGAACAGCCACGAATCGGCCATTTTTCAAACCAGTGAGTTTAGACCCAAAACTTGCCCGAACCATGGTCAACCTTGCCGTCCCCAAGGGAGGTAGGCTTCTGGATCCATTCTGCGGTACGGGCGGTTTGATTGTTGAAGGGATCCTCTGTGGAATCGACAGCTTTGGCAGTGATTTGGCTTGGCCTATGGTTACAGGAACCCGCCAAAATGCGGAATGGGCACAGCAACTTGGTGGGGCCGGTGCATTCGAAATTCGCAATGGCTCTGCCATGGATATTGGCAATTGCTGGGAAGGTGATTTTGAGGGATTTGTTTTCGATCCACCCTATGGCAGAAACGCTTGGAAATCCTCTGACGGGTTCGAGTTGTTTGAGGGTGCGTTGAAATCTTGTGCAAAAAGTGCCGCAGAAAAAGCGAATCTTGTGACTCTGGTTCCATGGCCTCCTGAATCGATATTCAAACCCATTGAATCTGGAATTTCTTTTGGTAAAAATTGGATGGAAATTCATAATGCATTTGTTGACTCTGGATGGAGAATCAAATCAACAAATGTAATCCGTGTGCATCGGAGTCTAGCAAGGTTGCTGATTCACGCAGAGAAGAAGTGAGCGGTGCAGGATTCGAACCCGCGTCGACGGGTCCGAAGCCCATCAGGATATCCAGACTACCCTAACCGCCCATTTGTCTCGGGGCGCCCGCACTTCTTCAATTCAGCGGAAGAGATTTGAGCCGGAAAATGCTTACTCAAGGCCACAAATCCATGGGCCAAGGCAACTCAGTTCGACTCCAAAATTGGACAGAATCATCACCCCATGTAGTCTGTTCAATCAAATTTAATCCTGCATCATTCAATTTGGAATTGCTGATTCCACTTGCAGGACCCTCTCCCAACAGAGTTTGTGATTGAATGACAATCGCTCTGTCGACCAACCCCTCATCGATGAACTGTTTCCAAACGATTGGCCCTCCTTCGACCAATAACTCCTGAATCCCTCGATCACCTAAATGCTCGAGCAATGCAACCAAATCAACTCCTCCCGTTCCAGAGGGTAGCATGACTCCTCTGTCAGTGAGTTGTGTATGCACCAGAATGGTTTCACCTCCATCTGTCAGAACCTCAACCTCATCTGGAATCCGTAAGTTTCGGTCTAGAACAATTCGAAGCGGTTGTTTTCCCTCTCCAATCGGAACTCTTCGTACATTTAGAGATGGATTGTCGCGAATGATGGTATTGACACCGACCAAGATTGCATCACAATGGCGTCTCAATCGATGTACAGCATCTAGACTTTCTTCGGATGTAAATCGACCAGGACTTTCACCATCTACGACGCCGTTTGCATCCATTGCTGCTTTGAGAGTAACCAATGGTCGCTTACACGAGCACCAATGCATGAATGGCTGCATTTGTCGCTGTGCCTCCACCTCCAGCAATCCTTCACGAACACGGATTCCTGCATCCAATAGAGCCTGAATACCTTGGCCACGTACCGTCGGGTTCGGGTCTCTGGTTGCAATGACAACCTCGCCCACACCAGCCCATAGCAAGGCTTGCGTGCATGGAGGTGTACGTCCAAAGTGATTGCAAGGCTCCAACGTTACGTATGCGACACACCCTTCGGTTGCGACACTCTTCGCTTCGGCATCGGCGATGGCAGCCTGCTCAGCATGTAAATCCCCCAAGTGGTCATGCCAACCTTCAGACAAAATCACACCATTATTGGCCAATACACAGCCTACTGGTGGATTTGGGGAAACCTGACCACGGCCCAATTCTGCCAACTCCAACGCCCGCTCCATGCAGGCGAAATCGAAATCGGACCAATCTTCGACCATGTTATTGGGAAGACGCGTAGATACCCGTTATTTACGGTTGTTTATTTTCGCAATATTTTTGGGAATAACCTCTTCATTGAAGGCCGCTCTGGGGCCCTTATGGTTCGTATTGTGTGTATCGTCAATCCTGCTGGCCGAGATGGGACTGTCAAGAAGCGCTGGCCAAAAATTGCTGCTCAAATCGAGGAGTTGGGTTTGGACTGTGAGGTGATGTGGACAGAACGTACAGGTCACGCTGCCGAGATGGCATTCAAGCTTAGAGAACGCAATGATTTGGATTTGGTTGTTGCAGTGGGTGGTGATGGAACCATGAACGAGGTAGCCAGTGGTTTACGTGGCTCGTCAATGACATTGGGAATCATTCCGATGGGGAGTGGCAATGATTACGCACGCGCGCATGGGATTCCACTTCGCGATACGAAAGCCGCAGTCAGCCTACTAAAATCGGGGATTGATCGTAGAGTCGGTTCCATGAGAGTTGATGGGGCGCCTGCACCAGGATTACCACATTATCCCTCGCCAGAAAGCACCGAATGGGATGGTGATGCGGAAGAGGATTGTATGATTCGTCGTTGGGCATTCTTGGAATCAGATGGAGGGACAACCAGTGATGTATCTCGTCGTAAGACCATGGGTCAAGGCAAGCACATTCGTGGTATTCTCAAATACACATACTTAGGAGTCAAGAGTATCTTAGGTTGGAAAAAGCAGGATGGTTGGCTCAAAGTCGAGGATCAAGTGATTGGCCGAGTTGACATGAGTGGCTTGACTTTACTCTCGATGACCGAAACGTTTGCTGGAGGTTATCGTGTTGCTCCAGGGATGTGTGTTACCAATAATTCCATGTCAATTGTTCTCGCCAATGGGCTTTCCAAGAGTCGAATGTTGAGATTCATTGGACCGATGAAGAAGGGTACTCATATCGGTAAATGGGGCATGGTCAGCCAACAAGATGGACATCGCTTGGAGCTACGTAATATCGACCAAAACGGCCAACCGACCAATGACCCTCACGACCCCCCTATGTGGATTCAAGTCGATGGAGAGCCCTGTCTAATGACACCAGCAATCATTCAGTTCGTGCCCGACCAATTAACGGTTCGAGGCGGTCCATCAATTCCAAATGAGTCACAGTGAGAAATCGTTGAAATCCCCGTCATCATTGACATCCGAATCGATTGTACGCTCCGGCGGGGCCTCGACTTCTTCATCCACGTCTTCGACAGCAGACCTTGTCTTGCGAGTCTTCCGGGATTTGGGCATTGGCGATTCCTTGGGTTCGGAGGTGTTGGGGGCCGGTCGAGATGAACGACCACTTGATCTATGCCCTCCACGGGGCAAACCTTCGATGATATTTCGGAGACCCTTTTCCTGCAATTCTTGCTCAAATGCCTGCTCTTTTTGCATGTCGGAAATCATATCGTCCATCGCTTCAGCTTCATCGGTAGCCGTGACAGAACTACCTGCAACATAGTGAGATGTGCTTGCACCAGGTCCGTCTTCTGCAAGAGCAGCATTGACGTCGAACTTTGAGACACCAGATGATTTCTTTTTAGGTCGACCACTGAAATCTTCGACCTTTGCTTTGGCCACAGCCTCCATCCTTGCTTCATGCCGTGCGGCTTCATGCCGTGCAGCCTTTCCAGCACGCATTTGTTGTTCAGAGAGCATGGTTTGTGCTTGTGAATCCGCATTGAGGAGAAGTTGGTTTCGTGAATAGATGTACAATGCTCCCGAGGCCACTATCGAGATTAGAAGTACAGTAGTGTATAGGCCACGGCCAATAAACGGGATATCGCCAGCGACATACGCTTGACTTGAACTCACTACTCGATCGTCACCATAGGTGAGTGAGGTAACCACAAAGTGCCCAGTCAAGCCCTTACTGGAAGCTTCTAACGCACAGCCCTGAATTTGATTTTCAGTATAGTACTCGTCTTGGAGAATGTAACCATTCAGTGTAACTGCTTGATTGGAATCCATTTGGATAACGGCATCAAACACATTTTCATTGGCGGGGATTATGGCTACCAATGCCCAACCATTGTGTGGGAATTCACTGGCTTTTCCATTGGTAAGTGCACCATCAACAATGGGGACACCTTCCGCTTGGTTTGGTGAGGGCCAATCATCTTCCTTGCTAACAATCTGAACAAAAACCGATCCAGGTTCGACATCTTGGGCCTCACTGTAGGGTTTTTCTAGAATCATCCAAGAAGCAACTGCAGCGGTCGAAACTAGTGGCTGATCGAAAACTTTGGTTTGAGTTAGCCACCCGGAAATCGAATAAGTCGAGTTTTCACAACCGATGATTTCCTCATCGCCAATTGCATGATTGGAAGAACTGGATGCCAGTTTATTGGTCACAGTCATATCTTTGGTAGAACTTCCACCATTGTCTGAATCACCGATAACAACCGAATATTGCCCATCATCGGTTCCCCAACTGGCGTTCGAACCGCCAATACATCCTGAAAAAGAGGTGAACACGAAGAGAAGAACGAGCAGTGGGGCCAGTTGTCGCACAATTGCGTCAGAGGACTTCCTATTGAAGACTGTTCGCACCCGTAGGGTGCGTTTTTGCATCAATGGTGGTCATGGTCGGAGTGGTCGCTGTGTTCGGCACCAGAATCGTTGTGTAGCAGATGTTCCAAGTCTTCCATGAAATCCGCAGTAGACCAAGTCGAACCAGTGAATACCAACCGTTTCTTCCCATCTTTGTCGATGATGAAAGTCACCGTGTTGTGACCGACTTCATACAATTCATCAGACATGTCATGTTCGTCGGAATCGTGACCCTCATGGTCATCGTGTTCTTCTTCATGCTCACCGGGTGTAGGTAGCATTGACAAGTTCGCATTCGAAGCCGCCCAAGCGATATGGTCGGTATCCTGCATGATCATGACTTCATCAATTCCAACATTGCTTGATTCCCATGCTTCGCTAGATTCATTCCAAATGTGAAGGCTCCAATACCAATTATCTGAACTATTGGCATCCCATTCAGGTGCATCAATACCATTGATTCCACTGACACTATGTCCCCATGTTTCATGCACAGAATAATTCAGAGAGATATTGTTCATCGACATGGTTGATTCGGTCAAATTCCAGCCCGTTGCATTTTCTTCAGGAAGCATGTCATGAGACCCGTCATACAATGCAGTCGTATTGTCAGGGAATAAGACTGCCACTTGATGAGACATTTCAGAGTGTTCACTGTGATTATCGTGGTCGGAGTGTTCATCATGTCCAGAATGATCTCCATGCGCACCGTGGTCCGAATGGTCCGAGTTGATGTGATCGTTGTCGACCAACAGGCTGTAATCATCCCACACATGTTGTAATTCGCTGTGATTGTAACTGGTCAAATGTGGCCATTCATATCCGCGAACATTGGTCCATCCCAAAAGGTGCTCCGGCGTATCTCGCGCTGGATCAATTGTGATGGATAGAATCACCAAGTCATCCTCATCGGACATTTCATCATCGATATAATTGAGATTCGCTTCGATAGCCAAGCAAACATCAGGACAGATGGTGTATGTGAATGCAATCACGACAACTTTGTCCTCAAAATCGGACAATGTGACGGAACCCCCATTTTGATCAATGAGAGTGAAGTCAGGAGCGGGTGAAGCAGGATCGTATTCGATTCCATTGAAATCATACTCATCATTATCTCCACCAATACATCCAGCCATGGATGAACAAATCAAAATGAGGGTCAGAGCAAATGGTATCATGCGCATAAAACCAAGCAACATAGTCCAACATAAATCAATACCGATGGTTAGTTTTGTTGGCGCGGACGGAGAGATTTGAACTCCCGAGGCGAATACCACCGGATTTCAAATCCGGCGCTCTACCAGGCTAAGCGACGTCCGCAGTGTTAACTCCGAGACACTGCTCGGATATGTGTTTCACCCTTCTCAACTGTAGAATCCAGGGCGGCACCAAGCTGGCAATGTATCAGCGGCACCCGGATGGGTCAAACCGATGAATAGTACCATAACCACGATGAAGAATACTGGGAACAGCGCTGTAGCGGTGAGCACTCGACTATCAGGATCGCCCTGTAGATGCATAAAGATCGCAGAGATACCAATGCCCTTGACGATTCCAACCGATACGAGAATGAATACGACGACATCCATACTCACAGTACCCTTCATTGAGAACGTAAGTGCGACAGCAACCACTTCGATAGCGGTGAATATCATCAGCACCCAGAAGTTGAATGCGTATCGATCGAATCCAAGAATTGTATGATGTTCATGTTCACCCATTTTGATACCTCCTTAATACAGATAGAATGCGGGGAAGACCAAGACCCAAACCAAGTCCACAAAGTGCCAATACAGCCCGAAGTACTCAATGCTCACTGCATTTTCAGGTGTGTAACCACCACGGAATGCTTTGAGCACCATATAGGCGAGCGCAACCATTCCTCCAAACACGTGCACACCGTGTGTACCCGTGGTCACATAGAAGGTAGAGGCCGCCATCCGTATGTCGAAAATCGCATCATTTCCAGGTGTACAAGCATGAGCCGCTTCATCGTACAGGTGGCAATATGTATACTCGGATGCATGTATTGTGAAATGATCATCGATCAAACTCGGGGCATAGAAGATTGGATGATCATGATCTCCAATCTCAAATCCGACAAACCATTCAATCAACTTGAAGCAAAGGAACAGAGTTGCAAGAGCAAGTGTGGATAAGAGATACTTTCCAACCTTGCTGTTTCGCTCTGCATCACTTAGACTGGTATCCTTTGCAGTCTTCAATGCCAGTACAATCGTGTATGATGAAATAATCAGAGCAAAGGTGTTGATTGCACCAGGGATTAGAGTATCTGGCATGAACTGCAACACAGCGTTTGCATTTTCTTGGTGATATCCTCCCTCAGCAATGAAGTAAGAGGCGGGCAACCAGCAAGAAGTCCCAGGCTCAATTGGAATACCTGCTGCCTGACTGGTCTCAAACAATTCTACACAATTATCGAATCCTGTACGGTATCGGATATATGTGCTGAACAAACTGCTGAACACCATCATTTCAGACATCAAGAACATCCAGATTGCAACCTTTCGAATGTCAATGGATTTGAAGGGTGTTCCAACTGCCTTTGGCTCATATGCACCGCTAAAGCTCCAATCTTGTCTCCACCAAACGAAAAACCCAGCAAACATCACTGAGAGTCCGACGATAAGAACTCCAATTTGAGAGGAGTGAATCGCATAATCCCAAACATTGTCTGCATCATTCCATGATTGGGTGAACACCTTGGTAAATCCGAGCAAAAACAGGCTCGAACCCAATGCGATCATAATCGGCGCCCATGAATTGTGGGGCGCTCCACCAACGACACCGTGCCCGTAGTCGAACTCCCAATCGTGTGGTCCCCAATGACTGTCCTGATGGTGATGCCCATGATCATGGTCATCGTGTCCGTAACTCATTCTTCTTCACCTCCATGACTCTCTTCAGGAATCATCATCCACTCAATCAAACGACCAAACAATCCCGGTTCGCCTTCATCATGAATCTCTGCGAATTCCTGGACAGGCAAGTCACTTGGATTGTGTGAAGGAGTTGGGGGTGGGCTTGACACCATCCATTCCATGGACCATCCTCCCCAAGGGTCGTTTGGTGCTTTTTGGCCACGTAGTCCGCTGCTAATCATGTTGTAGACTAGAATCAGATTGCTAGCAAAGAACATGAACGCAGCGATGGTGATGAGCATGTTCCAATCTGCGGCTTCCGCTGGCAACGCGAAATACTCGTCAGTCGTGATGAAGTAGGTGTGCTGCCTTCGTGGCATGCCTTGGATCCCAAGTCGATGCATCGGCCAGAATACCAAGTTGTATGAAATGAATCCAGTGATAAAGTGAATCACTCCTACCCTTTCGTTCATCATCTTACCTGTAGCCTTAGGGAACCAGTAGTAAATTCCTGAATACAATCCAAAGATGATTCCACCCACGAATACGTAGTGGAAGTGTGCGACGACGAAGTAGGTCTCGTGCAGGTGCAAATCCATGGCGACCGCAGGGAAGTACATTCCAGAGATCCCACCAAGTGTGAAGGTGACCAAGAACCCAAGAGCCCAAAGGGTGTGAGTACGATACACCAAACTTCCACCATGCATGGTTTGGAGCCAATTGAAGACCTTGATTCCAGTAGGTACAGCGACAAGCATGGTTGTCAACATCGTGACGAATCGCAACACAGGACTCATCCCAGATGTGAACATGTGGTGACCGTAAACGATGAATCCAAGAATTCCAATGCCTGCAAGAGCGAAGACCATCGACTTGTAGCCGAAAATAGTTCTTCGAGCACTTGTAGATAGAACCTCGGAAATGACACCAAATGCAGGGAGTACAACCACATACACCTCTGGGTGTCCGAAGTACCAGAACAAGTGACTCCACAGTAACGGATCACCGCCACCAGCCACCTCATAGAATACGGTTCCAATCGTCCTGTCTAACAGAACTTGAATCAATCCGATACCGAAGGCAGGGATGGAAATGAATAGCATCAGTGTTGCAATCAGCATTGACCAAGAGAACAAAGGCATCTGCATCCAACCCATTCCGGGCGCGCGCATGGTGCAGAAGGTGGTCATGAAGTTGATTCCTGCAACAGTAGATGAAGCGACAAGCAATATTTGTCCAGCTACCCACATAGTGGCACCTGAATGTGCAGTATTCGATACGACATAAGGTGCATAACCGGTCCAACCAGTATCCGCACCTTGTCCACTAAAGACTCCAGTAAAGATGAGCAGTGCGGCTGCAGGGTTCAACCAGAATGCAAGCGCATTCAGTCGTGGTAAGGCCAAATCAGGTGCACCGAGTTGTAGTGGTACAATCCAGTTTGCAAATCCTGCAATCATTGGCATTGCAGCCAAGAAAATCATTGTCGTGCCATGCAATGTGAAGAATTGGTTATACTCATCCTGAGTGAGGAAGTCATTTCCGGGGGAAGCGAGCTGGAGCCTAAAGATAAGCGCAAAGATTCCACCTACTCCAAGGAAGAACAATCCGTTAATCATGTACAGCGTCCCCACCTTCTTGTGGTCGGTACTGGTCAAGTAGTCGCTCACGAATGGCCAGAATTTTTCCCATTCAAATGCGCCAGGGCCGCTTCGACGATAGAAGACCCAAGCCACACAACCGAACGTGATGGCGGCCATGAGGAAAATGGCACTAGCCAGAACAGTCAATCCTCGAGCTTGTTCAACAGGTTGTGGGCCCACTTCAGCGTTGAGTCGGTTGTACATGTCTCCGCCACTGGTACCATCACCATTCACAGAGTTGGTGTGCAGGATGAATTTGGCTCCACCATCCATCGGTGCAGTCCACTCAACTTGCCATTCTGTTTGATCATTACCTTGGCCAGAATCTGTTGCATCAATACCATTGTGTGTAGCACTACCATCTGGATTGATCTTGACCATTTCATCGACATTCATCAATGTGCCCGCACTGGCCCAAAGGTGGAATCCACCAAGTGCCAAAGCCTCAGGATTATCTCCTGAAGGTCCGCCTGTGAACGAGATGTTCAGAAGGTAGGTGCCACCTGCTTCAAGTTCAGTAGGCAAGCCTTCCAAAACGGGAACAACCTCGGCACTTGTACTCTGACCGTGACAAGTACAACCAGCATCCTGAACACCAGAGACACCGTAAGGGTACGATTGAGCACTGGGTGCAACAATCAGTGCGAGTAGTAAGATGCCAAAAATGGCAATTGTGCGTTGATTCTTGAAAATCGATAGCATGGGAACACCTACTCAAAGACCTCTACGACAGCACTCATCGTACTGTGCTGCTTACCACAGTATTCGGTACACATCAACAAAGACGAGCCGACCTCATCCAAGCTGGGTGTGTGATGTAGTCGGGTTTCCATGCCAGGTTGAGTATCTTCCTTGATCCCCCAATCCAAGAAGAAAGGAGCATGAGTGACGTCATTGGATGTCATGATAAATGCATAAGATTGTTGAGCCTTGACTCTGAGTAACGGTTTTGTTTCACCTTCAACATCGATGGTTGAGATTTCGCAGATGACCTCGCCATCAGTATTGTAGGCAACATTTTGTTGTCCAAGTGTCGCATTGTCCTGCTCATCATCAGCCATGCAATCAAAGTCCCAAAACCATTGGTTGGCAGTGACTCCAATTTCATGTGCATCTGGATCCGCGCTCCACATTTCATCCAATGGACCCCATGCGATGTAAGTTAGATAGACAATCAGAATAAACGGGACGATGGTCCAGGTCAGTTCCATCTTGAGGTTATCATTTTCTTTCGGGAATACGCCGGGTTTGAAATCATCACAGGATTCAGCCCTAGATTTCCCATCTTTGGAGCGGTATTTTAGAGAGTGGTGGAACATCCAAATCAAAACGATAATCATGACGATAGCAGCCCAAAAGTTCCACTCATCAAACAGCATATGGAAAATGTCGCCGCCAGCCTCCACAGTTAAGCCTCATTCTCGCCGGAGAGAGTGCGCTATATGAGGCTTGTCTGCCCCCCCATAGGGGGGTCAGGAAATCAGGTTTATACGACATGTATATCCGATGAAATCAAGAATACCCATTCAGAATCAACTATCATGGGGGATTGGCAGGACTGGACACTCTATGTTCAACCCCCAGGTCTTACAGAAACAGATGTTTTCTGGTTAATTGTGGAGGTTCCATTGTATGTCGAGTAATCGTGATGCAAGATACACAACAGCCGGCCGTGCCCTGGGTGAACTTCGTTACAGAAATCGACCACCAGTCAATGGCGGCTGTGGATGTCCAATTATCATAGAAGGTAGAAGAGATCGAATCGCGTTGAAAGTATTGGGATTTACAGGACCGATTGAACAAGTCAACCGTGGTTGGAGTCAATCAAGATTTGTCGCCTATATCTATGAAAAATATGGCATCATTAACAAGGTTGATCAGGGTTGTTCAGTCAGCCTTTTGATGGATTGGGATCGAACGGGTGGGCGATTGCAAAAAAAGCTAGGAGAGCGATTTGAGGCCTTCGGGATGCGTGTCGACAATGACACTCGGATGGAGCTGATTCGCTCGATGAAACCAGAAGGCCGTACAGTCGAGGGGTTGAAGGCGCATGCGGACAATCTACGACCTTACATCGATATCGTAGACCCTGAAGGAATCGAAAAAGAATAGTCACTCAAGTTCGATTGCAACTCTCAACACTAGCTCTCCATCCAAATTTTGACGAAGGTGTTCTAGTTCTATCAAACGCTTTTCTAACTGTCCTTGTAACTTGGTGATGAGGCTGTTCTTCATTCGAATCCAACGAGGATCTGGAACCTTCCCCTCTGCTCTCGCATTCCAGTCAGCCTCTGCCAATTGTCCCATTTCACGGGATATTCTTCCCTGCCATGCTTGCTCTGCATTGGCCTTCAATTCATCGAACAATGGCAAGAATCGTCGTTTTTCAGATTCGAGTAATGAGGCTTGAATCGGCTCAAGCAATTGATTCAAGCAAGTAGCCTTGGTTTCATTAGCCATTTGCAATAAGTGCAAAGAATCTCCCTCTTCTTCAGCCAAAGGAAGTCCTTCAGATGTGAGATACAACCAACGCCTCATCGTGGTATTAGACAAACTGTTCACTTTCCAATCAACACACACACACCACTTTGCTTCAGGAGGGATATTGTTCGGACGTTTAGCAAGAAGAGAAAGTGGAGTATCGGAGCCGAATTCGCATAGAAGTCGAATGATTGGATGATGAGGTGTGATGAAAACACATCTGGTTTCTTCACGTGCTATATCTCGATGAAACGTCACATTGAACCAATGAGGTCCTGACTGTTCTGCAGCTCTGCAGATGAGATCTTTCCATCCCACTGTATCCTGATCAATTCGATTGACATCATTCGCTCGTTTCGAAAGTTCTGAAACGATTTCGTCATCCAATCGCATCATCCAGATGTGTTCGGTCTTGGTCGCGTGAATCTGAATCTGTTCTCCAAGTTGATGCATCAACCATTCGCGCAAATCAGTAGAGTCGACTTGCAACCCGAATCGTTCAACAGAATCTCTTAGAGATGAAATTCCAGGGTCGGGACCAACCCATTCTCGATCCTCAATTGCCCTTTCCTCTAACCAAGAATCACGCTTGTCGAGTAAAGTGAGGACATCTGTATCGCTGTTTTGCGCTTGCTCTGCAGGGCGAATTTCATGGACAATTTGTTGCCCCACTGGCCGATCTAATTCTGCCTTAGCCACCATTTTCATTGCTTCCCCTAGGAGTGGATCTAACATTCCCAAAGCGTCTTCGAAGATTCTGATGCGATGGTATAAGCGATGGAGGATGGCGGCATCAATGGTACCTTCAACTGCTAAATTGAGAATCGCGATTTCATCTGCCGTCTGGCCGAATCGATCTAAACGCCCTATTCGCTGCTCAATCCGCATCGGATTCCATGGCAAATCATAATTCACAAGCCGGTGGCAATGTTGTTGATCTAATCCCTCGCTTCCCACTTCACTGGACAATAATACGTCGAACTCCCCATTCGAAAAGTTCTCGCGAATTCGATCGCGGTCATCCATCGGGGTTCGACCCGTAATCAATTCACAACGAACCCCATCACCGATCAATCTCTGTTTCAGATAATTTAGAGTTGCATGGAAGTGGCTGAATAGCAATACCCCACCATCCTGGTCTTGGTCCAAAGAATCAAGCAACCAAATACGAAATGCATCATACTTTGAATCGACGTCACCGAGCGTAGACGCAGCATCAACCAATTCCGACAAATTGCCGAGTCTGCGGAGCATTCTGATCTCAACCTCGGCTAAATCGACATCTTCTGCATCCATTTCTGTAAGATCGAGGTTTTCTCTTGCCTCGCTTCGAAGTTGCCTCAAAACGTGTTGGGCAAAAGCGGGAAGGCAAGAAGAGGCCATCCGTTCGGGAACAATCAGTGCCCAATCGAACACCTGTCCCTCTGGGTTTCGCATCTGTATTAGTGTGCGTGCCCACTTTCTGGCAGCATCATATAGCCGCCCTTCTTCTTCGGTCAATCCAACATCAATCGTTACCGCGTTTCGTTTGGCCAAATGCCAATCTAAATCACGCCTTCGTGTCCGCACCAATAGATCATTCAATGGCCTCAATTCTCTGATAATATCAGCCAATTTTCTCCTTGAAGATTCAAGCGTGTGTTGTCTCCATCGTTCTTCATCCTCAACCAATTTAATCGCTTTATCCAATCGTGGATCCCCTGCGAAACCAATGGTATTCTCTAACGCACGAAAACGGTCTAATGCTCGAGGAAGGTTTGGAACGGGATGAGTGATTCCGTCGAGGACATCGTTTAGCATTCTAGTTGGACGCATCGTTCTGTAAAACGATTCGATTGAAGGCCAACGATCAGGTGCAAGCAGACTAAGTTGAATCCACAATTCTTCTTCGCGTAGATTCACAGGGGTTGCCGTCATCAGAACGGAGTATTGGCTTCGCATTGTGAGAAACTGAACCGCATCGTGTAACCGACTTCGAGGATTTCGGCAGTGATGTGCTTCATCGACGATTGTAAGTAAAGTCTCAGGCAAAATCTGCATCAACTTATCCAAAGTTGCAGCCCTGCGGAGTACACCATGACTGACGATGATTACCCTTGGTTCTCCGTCGGCCAATTTTTTGGAAATGCTCAACAATCTACGCCCACTGTCTGCAACAATAGCATCGATATCTCCACGGTGGTGTAATTCTTGCCTCCACTTAGAACGAAGTGAACCCGGACATGCAATGATGACCGGTCCCACCTCTCCAATCGAATGAAGGCGACGAATGATTCGAATGGCAGAGATGGTTTTACCCAATCCTACTTCATCCGCAATCAAAACACCCTTCCACGGAGACACTGCTAAACGTGCTGCTGGAAGGTGTTGGTGCGGTTGGTCCTCCCATCTTCCAAAAGCATGCATAGGAGCCGAATCGCTAGCTGGAAAACGGAGTGTTAAGTCTGTCCAACGTAGGTTTCCCGGAAGGTAACAAACCCTCTTGGAATCGGAATCATCTCTTGAACCCGAGACGACCATGCAGA
>Ga0163179_10000932_pt1 | contig 20892 bp, 27 predicted proteins | sample AtlANTMetagenome_FD_109643 | JGI IMG/M metagenome (GOLD analysis project Ga0163179, IMG submission 109643) | Marine eukaryotic phytoplankton communities from the Atlantic Ocean - Atlantic ANT 2 Metagenome | ecosystem: Environmental > Aquatic > Marine > Oceanic | place: North Atlantic Ocean...
ATAAATAGATATAAATTTACTGTGGATAGGGAAACAGAAAAATGGCTACAAAGAAAAAATTTCTTGCTAAACATGGTTTAGCTGTTAACACTTCAAGTGGATCAACTACAACTCTTAATTATCCTACGGCCGATGGTTCTGCTAATCAGTTTATAAAAACTGACGGTTCTGGTGCTTTATCATTTGCTTCTGTGGCTGATAATTTTTTAGCATTATCAGACACACCTTCTGCTTTTACTGGTAATAACGGTAAAGGTATTTTAGTTAAAGCTGACGGAACTGGATTAGAGTTCGGAGGTGGTACGGTTGTCAATAGTGTTAATCGACATGAACTTAGTGGTAATGGAAGTACGGCTTTTACACTTGGAACAACTTACTCAAGTGGAAATCACATTTTTGTTTTTGTTGATGGTGTTATTCAAAATACCCCAGCAAACTATAGTTTATCAGGTACAACTTTAACATTTACAGCTGCTCCAGAAAACGGTGCAGATATACTAGTTATGGGATTCTTACCATCTGCTGGTATTATTGATGTAGGTGATTTAATTCCAGATGTTGATAGTTCTCGAGATCTTGGTAGTACAAGTAAAATGTTTAATAATCTGTTTGTCAATAAAATTGCTGCAGATAGTGATGTTACAATTGCTGGTACTTTAAACGGACATTCAGTTCCTGCAGGTTCACCCGGTGGTAAATTTTTATTAGCAACCGAAGTAACTACGATCGGTAATGGTGGCGCATCTGGTAGTGGTACTTTAGCAGCAACGGCTTCTGCTTCAGGTGTTACATTACAATATAGTCCACCGACACCGGCTGGTATTGGTGCTCTAGCAACAAACGGTGATGGAGCCAATCTGACTAATTTAAGTGCATCCGCACTTGCAACAGGTACAGTGGCCATGGCAAGAATCAGTGCATCTGCATTAACAGCGCATATTAATTCGACAGTTGCTCCGGTTTTTTCAAATATTACAACTACGCCAACTACGCTTTCTGGTTATGGAATTACAGATGCTGTTACAGCCACCAGTACAACTACTCTTACTAATAAAACCTTTGATGCAGACGGTACAGGTAATTCAATTACTAATATTGAAAATGCAAATATTAAGTCAGCGGCCGCAATTGATGCAGCTAAAATTGCAGACGGCACTGTGTCAAACACAGAATTTGAATATATCAATTCTTTATCTTCAAATGTTCAAAATCAATTAAATGAATTAACCGCTGTTAAAATTTCAGATTTAAGCGATGATACTTCACCACAACTTGCCGGATCATTAGATGTAAATGGACAAAACATTGTTTCAGTATCAAATGGAAACATTGCACTTATTCCAGACGGTAGCGGTCAAACAAGAATTACTAATTTACAATATGACGAAGATGTTCATGACATAGGCACAACAGGCGGAACGATTACTCCAGATGTTACAAACGGTAATATTCAAACAATTGTTTTAAATAGTAATTTAACGATAAATGCTTTGAATAACCCTATTGCTGGACAAAGTTTAACTCTAATTATCAATACTAATGGCACAGGAAGAACATTAACATCTAGTTTTTTATTTGCTGGAGGTAATAAAACATTATCAACTTCAAACACTAAAGATATTATGACTGTATTTTATGATGGTAGTAATTATTATGCTAATCTTGTAACAAATTATAGCTAAAGGATTTAAATAATGATGCCATTAGGTTTTGCTCGAGGAGTTTTTGCTCAATCAGATGCTGGAATTGATCCGACTTCTTCACACAATTATACTGATAATATTGGTAGTGCTATTAGTGCGTTAAATGCAAATTTGAATCAAAGTTATTCTCCTACAAATAGTACGCATTTTAGTGCGATAGTGAGTCATATACAATCTGCAGGATATACATTAGTAGCTACTCCTAGATATGGCGCTATAGCTGAAACTCTTTATAATGTTGCTGACGTAGCAGCATATAATGCTATGGGCCGCTTTAAAGATAATGTATTTCGTTATGACAATTATAAAGAAAGTGGCGCCATTTTTAATAATTTAGGGAGTTCAAATGGAAGTCCTAGTTGGTCTAGTCCAAGCCATTTAAGAGTTAGTGGAGGATTTAATACCACTTATAGTCAGTCGGCTATGGACGATCATCCTTTTTTATGTTTAGCTTTTTGGGACGGCGGAACTTATAAAGGAACTTTAACATTTGCTTATCATGATATGACAAGTTCATCTGTTCATGCTATTGGTGGAGGTGTTAGTGGTAATCTTCCGGCCGGTGTACACAGATTATATGATCTATTTTATCCAAGCCAAAGTAGAAATATTTATGTTCATCGTATTGGTCCAAGTTCTAGTGGGTTCTTTATGGGCACTCAAAGTACTATCATGTCGCACGAAGCACAGTTTCATGTTACGCACGGTACTCATAGTAATGGCGTTTTTAGCGCTGATGATGGACAGTGGGGTTTCATAGCAAATCAATCAGGTGCTGGTGGTGGTTCTGGTGATATTGGTATGGGCTCACACCAAAGTTCCTCTTATGGTTTTGAAAATAAAAACGATAACGATACTGGCGGCACTGCAGGTTCATTTTATTGGGGAAGTCAATCTAGTAGTACAAATTATCATTGTTTTGTATTTACTAAATTCGTATAAATAGGATAAAATAGAGGAAATTATGGCAAATCCAAATTCCAGAGATAAATTAATACAATATTGTAAGAGAAAACTTGGTGAGCCAGTTATCGAAGTCAATGTTGATGAAGATCAAATTGAAGATCGTATAGATGAAGCTTTACAGTATTTTCAAGAATATCACTCTGATGGTACATTTAGAGCTTATCTTAAACATCAAATTACTGCTGATGATGTAGCCAATAAGTATATTACGATAATGGACAGCGTTCTTTATATTAAAAGACTAATTCCATTTGGAACTAGTTTTGGAGCATCGTTTAATTTTTTCGATATAAAATATCAAATGATGTTAAACGATATAGCCGACTTACAGAATTTTGCGGGTGATTTAGCTTACTACGAACAGCTTCAACAATACTTGTCTTTATTAGATCAAAAGCTTAATGGTGCTCCGCAAATTGAATGGTCAAGAAAACAAAGAAGACTTTATATTTTTGGTGATTGGGCAGATAAAGATATTAAATTAAACGATTATATAATTGCAGAAGTATTCGCGATAGTAGATGCTGATTCACATACTTCAGTTTATAATGATCTTTGGTTAAAGGCATATGCAACTTCTTTAATTAAAGAACAATGGGGAATAAATCTTATGAAATTTGAAGGAATGCAATTACCGGGTGGTGTTATTATTAATGGAAGACAGTTATACGACGATGCTCAAGGAGAATTAGAAGCACTTAGAGAAAGATTAAGATTAGAACACGAAATGCCAGTAGATATGTTTGTAGGATAATATGCCAACTAACTTTAATATCAGATCAAATGTTAAATCAGAACAAACTCTTTACGAAAATCTCGTAATAGAATCGTTAAAGATATATGGGCAAGATTGTTATTATTTACCAAGAACTGTTGTAAACGAAAACAGAGTTTTTGGTGAAGATGTTCCATCTACGTTTGATGATGCATATAAAATTGAAATGTATATCGAGAATATTGAAGGATTTGATGGCGAAGGCGATCTGTTTACTAAGTTCGGTGTTGAAATAAGAGATGAAGCAACTTTTGTTGTATCAAGAAGAAGATGGAAAGAAACTGTAACTCGCGCTAATAATCAAATAAGTTCAAATCGTCCGAGAGAAGGTGATTTAATTTATTCTATTATGAGTAATAAAATATTTGAAATTACACATGTAGAGCATGAACAGCCATTTTTTCAATTACAAAACGTTCCGGTATTTAAATGCCGCGCACAATTATTCGAATATTCTGGCGAAGATATGGATACCGGTATTGCTAAGCTTGATGCCATTGATAAAGATTTCGCATATACATATAATCTTATATTACAGAATGATACTAATTTAATTACTAACGGTATGACTATTAGTCAAATGTTAGATAGCGCTGAAAACATTTCAATTACAGGTGAAGTTTCTAATTATAATAGTACTACAAAAACATTAAGTTTAATTCATGTAGGTGCAACTGATGGTAAGTTTCATAATTTTAATTTAAATAGAATTATAACAATACCTGATGGTACTGGATTAGCTATAACTGGTATTACAGAAGATAATAAACTTTCTAATAATGAACAAAATACCGACTTTACTACTTCAACTGATTTCTTAGATTTTAGTGAAAATAATCCATTCGGTGATGTGGAGAATAATTAATGGCAGATGATTTTTTTGATTTTGGATTTACGGCAGTTGATGAAGATGAATTAGAAGCAGTTCAAACAGCTACTAAAAAGGTTGAAACCGTATCTACTGATGCAACAGCAATTAAAGATAAATTAGATGGATTATTTAATGCAATAATACCATTACTTAATAATTTAAAAAAGAATCCAGAAAAAGAATATATACTTTGGCCTGATAGGTTAGCTAAAGTAGAAGCATTTGAAGATCATCTTCAAAAGATCTATGAGGCTTAATCATGTTCGGTACTCATTTCTATCATGAAAAGACAAAAAAATGTGTTGCTATATTTGGTAGACTATTTAATAATATTTATGTTATTCGAAAAAATTCAAGTGGTAAGGTTATAAGTCAAGTCAAAGTACCATTATCATATGCGCCAAAAGCAAAATATTTAGAAAGAATAAGAGAAAATCCGGATTTAAGAGAAGATACAAGAGTTGCTATAAAGTTACCACGTATGTCTTTTGAAATTACTAATATTGCATACGATACAACTCGACAATTATCTAAATTAAATAATTTTACAAATACTGGAACTATTAATTTAAGCAGGCAGAAATTTAATACTGCGGTACCGTATGTTATTGGATTTCAATTAAATGCATATGCTAAAACTCAAGATGATGCTTTACAAATTGTAGAACAAATATTACCAACTTTTAATCCGCAATATACTTTAACTATAAAACCATTTATGAGTGAGCATCCAAATTTTTTAGAAGATATTCCGATTAGTATTGCTGGTGTAGGATTTGCCGATGATTATGAAGGAGATTTAGGAAGTAGAAGAACGATTATATACACTTTAGATTTTGAAATGAGAACAAATTTTTATAGTAATATTCCGACTTCTAAGATTATAAGAAAATCTGTTGCAAAAGTATTTAATCCGAGAGTTGGTTTTTTAGATTCAGCTCGAGGTTTAACAACTGATTCAGATGTTAGATTACAAACAGTTCAAATAGATCCTAATCCTATAACAACTATTGGTGATCCTGATAGTGATTTTGGATTTACTACAACAATATGGGGTCAAGATAGCGACGGAGGCTTTGGTAGCTAATGAAGTACATAAAAGATATAACAGTTTTAATTTTAGTAGTTGGTTTGATGGGACTATTAGGATTAATAGTAGTAGATGAATTTATGATGGCAAACGCTCATGGCGGAAAATTAGATGCAAGTATTATTGAATTATTACAAATGGCGATAACCGGTATTGTAGGTATTGTTGCTGGTTACGTATCAGGAAAGGGTAGTTCATGAAAACCTTTAAAGAAGCTTGTTGGGATAGTCATAAACAAGTTGGTATGAAAAAGAAAAATGGAAAAATGGTGCCAAATTGTGTTCCTAAAGAAGATCGTGAATCAAATCCGGTAAGTACTTCGAAGAAAAGTGGTAATTTTTTACCGGTTTCAAAGGGAGCTGGAATGACAGCAAAAGGAGTTGCTGCATATAGAAGAAAAAATCCCGGAAGTAATCTTAAAACAGCAGTTACTACTGCTCCAAGTAAATTAAAACCTGGTAGCAAAGCAGCCGCAAGACGTAAATCATTCTGTGCTCGTTCAAAAAGTTGGACAGGCGAAAGAGGTAAAGCTGCTAGGCGTAGATGGAATTGTTAAATGTCTGATAAAATTAAAAGTGATTATGAATATTCACGTGAAACTTATTATGAACTATTAGAAAAAGGTAAAGATAGTTTAGAAACGATGATGCAAGTTGCTAGAGAATCTGAGCATCCTCGTGCATTTGAAGTATTATCTAATATGATAAAAAATTTATCGGATGTTAACGATAGATTAATGGATCTAAATAAAAAGAATAAAGATTTAGAAGAACCACTAAAAAAAGTTGAACACCAACAAAATAATATATTTTTAGGATCTACTGCAGATTTGCAAAAATTATTAAAAGAGAAAGATGAAAAGGTTGTAGATGCATCAAGTACAGAGTTATCTAGGGAATCCTAATGTAAAAAAAGACGGTGTTGTACAACAATGGTCTGCTGAATTAGTTACTGAATATTCTAGATGTATGAAAAGCCCTTCATATTTTGCAGAAAAATATTGTAAAATTATTTCATTAGATAAAGGTCTCGTACCTTTTAAATTATATCCTTATCAAAAGAAAATGTTTAACCAATTTGAGGAGAATAGGTTTAATGTCGTTCTCGCATGTCGTCAATCTGGTAAGTCAATCAGTGCGTGTGCCTACCTATTATGGTTCGCATTATTTAATTCAGAAAAGACTATCGCTATTTTGGCAAATAAAGGAGCTACTGCAAGAGAAATGCTTTCACGTGTTACTCTTATGTTGGAAAATACTCCGTTCTTTTTACAGCCCGGCAGTAAAGCTCTTAATAAAGGTTCCCTTGAGTTTTCAAATAATTCTCGTATCATTGCTGCTGCTACTTCCGGGAGTTCTATTCGTGGTCTTTCTGTTAACTTATTATACTTAGATGAGTTTGCGTTTGTAGAACGAGCAGCTGAATTTTATACTTCAACTTATCCTGTTGTTTCTGCCGGTAAAGATACAAAAATTATTGTAACTTCTACTGCTAATGGTATTGGTAATACCTTTTATAATATATGGCAAGGCGCAGTACAAAATGTAAACGAATTTAAACCATTTAGAGTCGACTGGTGGGATGTACCAGGTCGAGATAAAAAATGGAAAGAATCTACAGTATCAAATACATCACAATTACAATTTGACCAAGAATTCGGTAATACATTTTTCGGTACAGGCGATACTCTTATAAACGCAAAAACACTAATGGAACTAAGAGCTCGTCAACCATACAAAATATATGAAGATGGTTCTCTTTTAATATACGAAAAACCAAAAGAAAAGCATGAATATGTTATGTGTGTTGATGTTGCGAAGGGTAGAGGACAGGACTATTCTACCTTTAATTTAGTCGATATTAGCGTTCGCCCGTTCAGACAGGTAGCTGTGTATCGCAATAATACTATCTCGCCTATCCTCTACCCTAACATTATTTATAAATGGGCTAGCGTCTACAACAAATCTTATGTAATAATTGAATCAAATGATCAAGGCTCTTTAGTCTGTAACGGATTATATCAAGATTTAGAATACGAAAATATGCATTCAGAATCAGCTGTAAGAATGGATAGAATGGGTATAGAAATGACCCGTAAAACAAAAAGATTAGGATGTTCAGCTTTAAAAGATTTATTAGAAAATAATAAAATTGCTATACAAGATGAAAATACTATATTTGAAGCTTCTACATTTATATCAAGAGGACAATCATACGAAGCATCTGATGGTAATCATGATGATTTAATTATGAATTTTGTATTATTCGGTTATTTTGTAACAAGTAAATATTTTGGAGATATGACAAATATTAATTTAAAAGAAATGATTTTTAAGCAAAAGATGAAAGAGATCGAAGATGATGTTGTACCATTTGGACACATCGATGATGGATCTCAATATGTTGAAGAAGAAGTAAAAAGACCAGAATGGGTAATAGAATTTGATCATGACGGACAGTGGAACAATTACTCTAATTTCTAAATTATATAAATATATCATAGTAATTGATAACAACCGTATTATGAATCTTATTAATTAGAAACCGAGAGGCAAACATGGCACTATTCACACCATCACAATCACCTGCGGTTGTTGTAAAGGAAATTGATGCAACGGGCGGCGTACCCAATGTTCAAACTTCCACTGGAGCAATCGTTGGAAATTTTAGATGGGGTCCTGTCGAGCAAAGAACACTCATATCAAACGAAGCCGATTTGATAAATGTCCACTCGACACCAGACACCACAAACACAATAGATTTTCATAACGCATCATATTTTTTGCGTTATTCAAGTTCGCTACAAGTTGTTAGAGCTGTAACAACTGAAGCAAAAAATTCAAGAGCATCAACACTACAAACTGGAGGAACTTTTCCAGGAAGTGGTGCACCAACAATTAAAAATAAAGATAATTTTATTTCTCAAGAAGGAACACTTAATTCAGCTAAAGCTTCTTTTGCTGCTAGATTTCCTGGAGCTTTAGGTAATTCGTTACAAATTTCAATATGTACACCAACATTATTAGACTCAGCATTTAGTAATTGGGCATATAAATCATCTTTTGATGCAGCGCCAGGTTCATCAGCAATTGATTCTGCAGCAGGCGGATCTAAAACTGAAGTACACGTTGCCATTGTTGACGAAGATGGTCAAATATCAGGAACAAAAGGATCAGTAGTAGAAGCATAGCCGTACGTATCACCTGGTTCTAATTCAAAAGGACAAGACGGAGGAACTAATTATATAAAAAATGTAATTAACGAGCAATCACAATATGTGCATATGATTGGTTTTCCACAAGATATCACTGTAGCAGGTGTTCTTGCTGGCCAAGCCATGACTGGTACTCAACAAGATTTCGTTGCAGATGGAGCTAATATTAAAGTATTAAATTATTCACTTGACAGTGGAGTTAATTCTAACGCACTTGGTACTGCTGAGATTGCAACTGGTCATGATCTTTTCGAAGATGTAGAAGCAGTTGAAGTTGATTTCTTAATTGCACCCGGCATGAGTAGCAGATCCGATCAAACAACAGTTACTAATGATTTAATTGCAAATGCAACAGCAAGGAAAGATTGTGTTGTTGTATCTTCGCCAGCTAGATCAGATGTTGTTGGTCAGTCAAATGAAACAACAGTAACTACAAATGTTGTTGCTACGGCTGCTACAATAACAAAGAGCTCTTATGGCATTATGGATTGTTCATATCTTAAAGTATTTGATAAATTCAATGATCAATTTATTGAAATACCTGCTGCTTCTTCAGTTGCCGGACTTATGGCAGAAACTGATAGAACACAAGCACCATGGTTTTCTCCTGCTGGTACAAGAAGAGGCCAACTATTAGGTGTAACAGGACTTAACTATAATCCAAATAAAACAAATAGAGATACTTTATATAAAGCTGGAGTTAATCCAGTTGTTAATGTAAGTGGCTCAGGTATTTGTTTATTTGGTGATAAAACAATGTTCAATAGACCTTCTGCGTTTGATAGAATAAACTGTAGAAGATTATTTTTAACACTTGAAAGAGCAATTGCACAAGCTGCTAAAAACGTAATGTTTGAATTTAATGATGAATTTACAAGAGCAGAATTTGTAAATATTATTGAACCAGTCCTCAGAGATGTGAAAGCTCGAAGAGGTATAACCGATTTTAGAGTAATAGCTGATGAAACAGTTAATACTTCTGAAGTTATTGATCGTAACGAATTCATAGCTAACATTTTCATCAAACCTGCACGTTCAATTAATTTTGTCACACTTAACTTTGTGGCTGTTAGAACAGGCGTATCGTTTGAAGAAATTGTTGGAACTGCTGGCGTTTAGGAGGTAAAAAATGGCACTAGGTAGTGTAGATCAATTTAAAGCCAGGCTTACAGGCGGAGGTGCAAGATCCAATCTATTTCAAGTCACTATGAACAATCCAAGAGGTGGTTTAGGTGTTGATGTGGATGCTGATCTTTCATCATTCTTATGTGAGGCTGCGCAGTTACCAGCGTCAACAGTTGGTACGATAATTGTACCCTTTAGAGGTAGACAATTAAAAATAGCTGGTGATAGAACATTCGCAGAATGGACCGTCACTATAATCAATGATGTAAATTTTAAGTTAAGAAATTCTTTCGAAACTTGGATGAACGCCATTGCAAATCACGCGGATATCGGTGGTACTCAAAATCCCGAATTATATTTCGCTGATCTTCAGGTTTCTCAATTTGATAGAAACGAAACAGTCAAAAAAACGTATACGTTTAAAGATTGTTGGCCAGCAGACGTAAGTGCAATTGACTTATCATATGCTGCTGAAGATATTGAAAGATTTACAGTTACTTGGAATTACCAGTACTGGACATCTAATACCACAGACGGCGTTAATGCTGCATAATATATAAGATAGAGGGGTGCACTTAAGCACCCCTCATAGTAAGGGATAATTAATGGCCGATTACATTAATGATACGCGAGGATTAAGATTATTTGGGTTCGAATTAAGACGAGCACCAAAAGAAGATCCTAATAAAAAACCATCTATAGTTCCAGCAAAAGATGATGACGGTGCTGGTTACGTTACTGCTGGTGGTTCACATTATGGACAATACATTAATATGGATGGGGATGATTCGAAAGATAATGCCCAACTAATAATGAAATACCGTGGAACTTCTATGCATCCTGAATGCGATGCTGCTGTTGAAGATATTGTTAACGAATCAGTTGTTTCATCAAATGAAGTTGGTAAACAATCCGTAGATATTACTATGGATAATTTAAAAGTAAGTGATGGAATTAAAAAACAAATTAAAGAAGAATTTGATAATATATATTCGATGTTAAATTTTAGTGAAGATGGTCACGATATTTTTAGAAGATGGTATATTGATGGTAGAATATATCACCATATAGTTGTTAATGAAGCAGCATTAAAAGCGGGTATACAAGAAATACGACCAATTGATTCTTCAAAGATAAGAAAAATAAAACAAATTAAAAGAAAAAAAGATCCACAAACAGGTGCCAATCTTGTTGAAAAGGTGGATGAATTTTACATATATCAAGAAAAGCCAGGTCAACAAACTTCAGGTGTTAAATTAAGTGTCGATTCTGTAAGTTATGTAACATCTGGTTTATTAGATGAATCAAGAAAAAAGATTTTAGGATATTTACATAAGGCATTAAAGCCTCTCAATCAATTAAGAATGATGGAAGACTCTTTGGTAATATATAGATTATCAAGAGCTCCGGAAAGAAGAATGTTTTATATTGATGTCGGTAATTTACCTCGAGGTAAAGCTGAACAATATATGAAAGATATTATGTCAAGGTATCGTAATAAAATAGTATACGATGCTAAAACCGGTGAAATAAGAGACGATCGTAAACACATGTCAATGATCGAAGATTTTTGGATTCCACGTAGAGAAGGTGGTCGAGGTACAGAAATTACAACTTTACCCGGTGGCCAAAATCTTGGTGAAATAGAAGATATTATTTATTTTCAAAAGAAATTATATAAAGCACTAAATGTGCCAGTTAATCGATTAGAACAAGAATCTCAATTTAGTTTAGGTAGAACTTCAGAAATAACTCGTGACGAATTAAAATTTCAAAAGTTTATTGAAAGATTACGTACGAGATTTTCGCATTTATTTATGGGTTTATTAAAAACACAACTAATGTTAAAAGGTATTATTACTGAAGAAGATTGGGATGACATGAAAAACGATATCGTTATTGACTATATTAAAGATAATCATTTTACAGAATTAAAAGAATCAGAATTATTAAGAGAAAGATTACAAACACTAGATCAAGCTTCTCAATACATTGGAACATATTTTTCAAAGGAATGGATTATGAAAAATGTTCTTAAGCTAACTGATGATGATATAGAAAGTTTAGAAAAACAATCTGACGATGAACAGCAAGAAGAACCACAACCTGAAAACGAAGAATAGGAGTAATTATGGCTGAACAAGAAGTAGAAACTGAAGGTAATCCTTTAAGAGATTTGGTACAACATTCGCTAGATCAAGACTACAATAAAGCAAATAAAATTTTTAATGATGTAATACAAGTAAAACTAAGTGATGTTTTAGATCAGGAGAAAATAAAACTTGCAGATCAACTCTACAATGGCAAACCTGCTGAAGCAGACGATACAGAGGGAGACGAAGACCAACTCGAGCTCGATCTCGATAACGCGGAAGATGGTGGAGCAACTGGCTCTGAGGCAGAGAGTGGCATTGAAGACGAAGAGACCGAAGAAGAGTCCGATGGTGATGTGGGAGTCGAAATGGGAGACGACGAGTTATCAGATGACGACGGAGAACGGGACGAAGAAGACGGAGATGAGGAAGTATCTAATTAAAATCCGTTAAAAATTATATTTTTATAAATATATACAAAGGGAAATTTATGAAATCTTTTATAGAATTAAGAGAACTTGCTGGTCGAAAAGCAATAGGACCAAAAGTGTTTTCTAAAAGAATCAATAGAATTCCGATGACGATACACAATGAAATGGGCAAATTTGTTGTTTATATTGATGGTGATAGATTAGATCAATATCGTACTAAAAGAGAAGCTGAAAAAGCTGGTATGATGTTCATGAAACAATATAAAGGGATGAAGTAATGCATATAAATCCATTAGCAGCCGGTGAAACAGCTAACGGCGCAGGTAATAGAACTTATTTGGGATTCAATCGTAATGTATACGCTTGTTGTACAACATCTACAACTGTAACAATAAGTAATGCAGCTGGGGATGTTCAACATTCTTTTTTAATGTATTCTAATCAAGCAATCACTTTTAATAAAAAACACGATGAAATGATATATGCCGGTAGCGGTAATGTAACATTTACACCTATAGCATATCCGAGGTAATCATGAAACTCATTTCAGAATTTAACGATACGAATCTAGAAGTTTTTATTACTGAAGGTAAAAACGGTAAAAAGTGTTATAACATAGAAGGTATTTTTGCTCAAGCTGAAGGGCAAAATAGAAATGGCAGAATTTATCCAATGCCTGTAATGGAAAAGGCAGTTGGTAAATACTCCAATGAACAAGTTTCTAAAGGTCGTGCCGTAGGTGAACTGAATCACCCAGAAGGGCCGACTGTAAATTTAGATAAGGTTTCACATAAGATCAATGAACTTAAATTTAAGGGAAATGATGTTATGGGGAAAGCGCAAATATTGGAAACTCCAATGGGAAACATAGTAAAAGGGTTACTCGAAGGTGGTGTTCAATTAGGCGTTTCGACTCGTGGTATGGGAAGTTTAGAGCGACGTAATAACGCAATGTATGTAAAAGACGATTTTATGCTTAATGCTATTGATATAGTACAAGATCCATCTGCACCTGGTGCTTTTGTTAATGGGATAATGGAAGGCGTTGAATGGGTTTGGCATAACGGTATTATTGAAGCTAGAACAATTGAAAAAATGGAGACTGAAATTAAAAAGGCATCACGCACAAATCTCTACGAGACTCAAGTTCGTGAGTTCAAAAATTTCCTCTCGTTACTCAAAAATAAAAATTAGGGAGTCAAATATGACAGAAGAAATCAAAGATGATGTCATTGGCGATCTCTACGAAGAGGATGAAAATGTAGAGGAAGCTATGGGGCATGATCCTAAAAATGCAGAACAAAAATCTGTTGCTTCAGTTAAGTCAGCTGAAAACGCAGGTAAGTCTGCACCCGCTCGGAAAGGCGATAAAAACAAGAAAGATCCAATGCAAAAAGTTCAATCAAGTGATCCAGCTTCAAAGATGCAAGATGCTGGTGCTCAGCCAACTGAAGGCTATATGCCTAAGAAGACTAAAGCAGCTATGATGAACGATATGTATACTAAGATGACTAAAACCAAGAAAGAAGACTTAGCAACCATGTATTCTAAATTCATGGCTGAAGACATTGAAGATGACGAAACTGTTGAAGTTAAGTCAAGCAATGTTAAAGTCGATGTTGATTGGTCAAGTGATCTTAATGCTCTTGTTAATGAAGAAGCAACTTTATCTGAAGAATTTAAGGGTAAAGCACAAACAATATTTGAAGCTGCAATCAATTCAAAACTATCTGAAGAGATTGATCGCCTTGAAGAAAAATTTAACGAGGAATTGGAATCTGAAGTTTCTACAACCAAAGAAGAACTTGTAAATAAGGTTGATTCATACCTTAACTACGTAGTTGAGAATTGGATGGAAGAAAATAAGGTTGCAGTTCAAACCGGTCTCCGTACAGAAATTGCTGAGAAGTTTATGAATAATCTAAAAGATTTATTCACAGAGTCTTACATTGAAGTACCTGAGTCTAAAGTCGACCTAGTTGACGATCTTGCTGCAGAAGTTGAAGAGTTGGAAACAACTTTAAATTCTCAAACAGCAAAAACCATCGCTATGCAAGAGGAACTCGAGGATTATCAAAGGGAAGCGGTTATCCGTGAAGCTTCGAATGATCTAGCAGAAACTCAAATTGAAAAACTAAAAACTTTAACAAATAGCATTGATTTTGATGACAAAGAAACATTTGCCACTAAAGTTAATACTGTTAAAGAATCATATTTTAAGAAAAAGCCAGTTACTAGTGAACTTGATAACCTAGAAGAAGATACAGAAGATAATACTGTTGAAACTTCTGGAGCAATGTCACAGTATCTAACTGCTCTTAAATCACAAATCAAAACTTAAAGGGAGTCTTAAGGATGCAAACAAATACTGTATCTTACGATAAGTTGATCGAGAAATGGGCCCCAGTACTCAATGAGGAATCTGCTGGCTCAATAACCGATCATCACAAAAAAGCTGTTACAGCTGCTGTTCTTGAAAATCAAGAAATAGCTTTAAGAGAAGAGGGTATGCTTCAAGAAGCTGCTCCAGCTAACGCTACTGGTAATGTAGCTAACTGGAACCCTGTACTAATCGCACTTGTAAGACGTGCAATGCCAAACCTTATGGCATACGATGTCTGCGGTGTACAACCAATGACTGGTCCTACCGGACTTATCTTTGCGATGAAGTCAACATATAAAGATCCACAAGGCATTAGACTTGCTGGTGAAGCTGATGGAAATGAAGCTCTATTTAACGAAGCTAATACATTCTTTTCAGGTGACTCATCTGCAACCGGTAACGGTGCAAAAGGTCCATCAGGTTTTGTTGGAGTAACAGACACTGGTTTTGCTGGTGCAAACACTGATCCATCAATTCTTGACTCTGCCTCTGCAACGCACGGCGTAACAGGTACAGGTTATTCAACAGGTAATGCTGAAGCTCTAGGCGACGGTTCTGCACCAAATGCTCATATTCCAGAAATGGGATTTACAATTGAAAAGGCAACAGTTACTGCCAGATCAAGAGCGCTAAAAGCAGAATACAGTCTTGAACTTGCTCAGGATTTAAAAGCTATTCACGGTCTAGACGCTGAGACAGAATTGGCAAATATATTGTCAACTGAAATCTTAGCTGAGATTAATCGTGAAGTTATTAGAAATATAAATCTTCAAGCAAAAATCGGTTGTCGACAAGCTGAAATCAAAGTAAACGGACTATTCGACGTTCAGAACGATGCTGATGGTCGTTGGTCAGTTGAAAGATGGAAAGGTCTTGTATTTCAACTCGAGAGAGAATCTAACGTAATCGCGAAAGAAACAAGACGTGGTAAAGGTAACTTTATAATCTGTTCTTCAGATGTTGCCTCCGCTCTTAACGCTGCCGGTATGTTAGACTATACACCTGCAATGTCAACTAACCTAAACGTTGATGACACTGGTAATACATTTGCTGGTACATTAAACGGCAGAATGAGAGTTTACATCGACCCATATGCGGTTGCTAACTATGTAAACGTAGGTTATAAGGGAACTAACCCATATGATGCTGGAATGTTCTATTGCCCATATGTACCGCTAACTATGGTACGTGCTGTTGGTGAGAACACATTCCAACCAAAAATTGGTTTTAAAACCAGATATGGAATGCAAGTTAACCCATTTGTAACAAGCTCACCAAAAGATGGTATGGATGCTGCTACAGTTAGAAATAACCAGTACTACAGAATTTTTAGAGTAGATAACATACTCGATTCTGTATCTTAATATAACTTAAATTAATAACTTTAGAGGGGCTTTTGCCCCTCTTTTTTTGTTTAAACGTATATAAATAGTATTTTGGCAACATTAACTATTAATTTAAACTACTTACAACCGACGTCGTATAAGCTAACGATAGATAGAGAAAACTATCCGAACTTAGAATACTTCGCTCAGAGTGTTACGCATCCTGGTATGATAATGAATCCAATTGAAGTACCGTATAAACAACTTACCGGAGTACCTTTTACTGGAGCAAAATTAACGTATAACGAATTATCAGCAAATTTGATTTTAGATGAAAATTTAAAATCGTATGACGAAATGTATAATTGGATGCGTAGATTATTAGAACAAGAAGAAATACCAGCAATAAAAAGAAGTCATAAATTAAAAATAGTTCCAACATATTCTGATATTACTGTTTCTATCTTGTCTAGTCATAACAATAAGACTAAAGAAATTAAATATATAGATTGTATACCAATCGCTTTAGGAGATATTACATTTGAATCGACTGCAACAGGTACAGAATTTGTTACCTTTGCAATATCGTTTAGATTTAGTTATTTTGATTTATTATAATACAGGATTAATATGTCGTTTTTGATACACAATTTACCGTTAGTTAACGTATATGTAAGAAAAGAATATTTATATGATTTAGAAAAAGGACACGGTGAATTTACGCCCGGAGTATGGATCAGCGTAAAAAGCACTATGTACAAAGCTTTATATTTCGAAACGCTGTTAACAGATTACGGCGCTTTATTCGATAAACTCCCAATATCAGCATTTGTATGGAAAACAGATCATGGTGATTTGTTGCCTTTAGATGTTTTACAATTATGGGATTGTTTTGATTATAATTTAACAGTAATAGAAAAGCCTACATTAGGTCGTTGTGAATTTTTTGGTAAAGATAAAAAAATGCATGCTGGTGACTATGAATTTACAATTGATAATTGTCATTCAGAAAGTTCAACACTCGATACAAACTTTTCAGAACATGATCCGGAACATAAATCATTTAATATAATAAGATTAGATAATGGACAATTTGCAGCGCAACCTAATAATAGAGTTATATGGAGAGATAGTTCATTAACACCAGATAAATTATTAACACCAGACTTTAAAGTTTGTACACAAAATTATAGAGTCGAAACAGAACCAAAATGGTCAGTTGGTCATACTGAAGAATGGCAATATAAAACTAAAGAAGAAGAGGACATATATAATACTAACTAATGGAGATATATTATGATTGATTTGAAACAATTACTTGATGAATGGAAAGATGATTGTACAATAAGCGAAATACATTTAGATGAAACTTCTAGACAAGTTCCTATTCTACATTCAAAATATTTAGAAAAATTAATGAATGCTAAACTCATATTGAAAAAAAGCGAGTTTGAGCAAAAATTACTTTTAAAACAAAAATGGTTATATTATAACGGGAAAATGGATCAAGATGAAATTGAAAAATTAGAATGGGATCCGGATCCATTTGGTGGATTAAAAATATTAAAAGGTGAAATGGATTATTATTATGATGCAGATCCAGAAATACAAAAATCAGAAGAAAAGATTCAATATTATAAGACGATAGTAGATACTTTATCAGAGATAATAGATAATTTAAAATGGCGACATCAGACAATAAGCAACATAATTAAATGGAAACAATTTCAGTCAGGAAATTAGATCATTCAAATCTACACGTTGATTGTGATTACGGTATAGCTGCAGAAATAAAAGAATTTTTTTCTTTTTATGTACCTGGTTATAGATTTATGCCTGCGTTTAAACGTAGAGTATGGGATGGAAAAATACGATTATATGATGTTAATAGTGGAGAATTACCGGGTGGATTATATCCGCAGTTAAAGGTATTTGCAAAAACTCGTAATTACGAATTAAAAGAAATAAGAACAAAATATGGATTAGCTACTGATGTTAATAATGTAAAACCTGAAGATATTTTTTATTTTGCTAAAACATTAGATTTACCGTTTGAATTAAGAGATTATCAATTTACTGGAATATCTCATGCTATAAAACAAAAAAGATCTATATTATTATCACCTACCGGTTCTGGTAAATCATTAATAATATATTATTTAATCCGTTGGTTTTTAGCAAATTATAATCAAAAAGTATTAGTTATTGTACCAACTACAAGTTTAGTTGAACAAATGCATACTGATTTTGTAAGTTATAACATGCCAGAAAATATGGCTCATAAAATTTATTCTGGTAAAGAAAAAACTGATAATGCAGACATATATATTAGTACATGGCAGTCAATATATAAATTGCCTAAGATATGGTTTCAACAATTTGGCGCTGTTTTTGGTGATGAATGCCACGGATTTAAATCAAAGTCATTAATGAATATTATGAATAAAGCCACTGAGGCTGAATATCGATATGGAACAACCGGTACTCTTGATGGAACTCAAACACACGAATTAGTTTTACAAGGATTATTTGGCAAAACATATAAAGTTACAACTACCAAAGCATTACAAGACAACGATACATTGGCTAAACTCGACATACATCGAGTAATTTTAAATTATTTAAAAAAAGATCGAGAAAATTTTGGAAAGAAAACTTATCAAGAAGAAATCGAATATATAGTTGATAATGATAAAAGAAATAAATTTATAACTAATTTAGCAGTTGATCAACAAGGAAATACATTAGTGCTTTTTAATTGGGTAGAAAAACACGGAAAACCTTTATTTGAATTAATAAATAGTAAAGTAAACGAAGCGCGCAAAGTTTTTTTTGTATCTGGTGCTACTGAAACAACAGATCGCGAAGCGATAAGAGGTATAGTTGAAAAACAAAGAAATGCTATTATTGTTGCCAGTCTTGGCACTTTTTCCACTGGTATTAATATTAGGAATCTTCATAACATTGTATTTGCCAGTCCAAGCAAATCACAAATTAGAGTCCTCCAGTCGATCGGAAGAGGGTTGAGAAAATCAGATAATGGTGTGCCGACTAAACTTTTTGATATTATAGATAATTTATGTAATGACACAAATAAAAATTTTAGTTGGCAACATGGCAAAGAAAGACTAAAAATATATGATAAAGAAAAATTTAATTTTAAAACATACGAAATAGAAATATGAAAGATAATATAAAACATTTTAAATTAAGTACTGGTGAAGAAATAATTTGTGAAGTTGTAGAATGGGACACCATCGAAACTTCTGCTATATTAATTAGAAAAGCTATGAAATTATATGATTCAATTAATATAAGAAATGGTTATAAATTTTTTAGTTTTAGACCATGGTTGTCATTTAACGACGATCCAAATGTGTTACAAACTATTAATTCTGAACATATTGTAGGAGAATCTTCTCCATCGCTAGACTTACTTAAATTGTACGAAAAATCTTTAAGTAAATTAAATAAATTTTTAGAAGAGAAACCAATTAGTGATCCCATTGATTTAGATCATTTAGAAGATTTGACCGACGACGAAGTACATGAATACATAGAAGAACAATTAGATAAACAAGAAGCGAAAGACAGTGATAAACCATCAAATATTTTACCATTCCCAAAAACATTCCATTAGTATATCTCTCCCCCCAAAATACCTTAATTTATTATATACTAGAACGTACGTTTTGTAAACCATTATTTTTTGTTTTTATTTAAAAAAATATATATTTACATGGTAATCAATATATGATATTATATAGTTATTAATGGAGTAAATTATGCCAAGAAGAAATAAGAAAAATATACATTATGTTAATAATGCTGAATTTTCTCAAGCAGTTGTAGAGTATGTAAAAATTGCTGATGTAGCAAAAGCAAAACAAAAAATTGTGCCTAAAGTACCAAATTACGTTGCACAGTGTTTTCTCAGAATAGCAGAAGGATTATCACATAAAGCTAACTTTATAAGATATACTTATAGGGAAGAAATGGTTATGGATGCTGTAGAAAATTGTCTTAAAGCTATAGGTAATTATAATTTAGATGCAGCTACAAGAACAGGAAATCCTAATGCTTTTGCCTACTTTACTCAAATAACCTGGTACGCTTTTCTTCGAAGAATAGCCAAAGAAAAGAAGCAACAAGAAATTAAAATGAAATATCTAACTTCTTCTGGATTAGAAGAATTTGTAGTAACAGAAGAAGGTTCTACTCCAATAGTTAGTGCTTTTGTTGATTCATTAAAGGATAGAATTGAAAAAGTAAGATATACTGATGATAAAATAAAAGCGTACGCTAAACAAGAAAAAGTTAAAAAAAAGAGAACAATAAGTGTTGACTCAGATTTAAGCGAGTTTATGGCATGAATAAATTTCCAGTAATATTAGTATTAGTTGCAACCATAGTTTTAGTGTTAATAACAGTTACTGTTGCCTTTGGAATGACATGGAATGATAAACCAGTTGCTTGTATGAGTAAAGAAATGGCAGAAGATGTTACGTATAGAAGACAAGAAAATTTAATTTTTAAAGCTATGCAAACAACTAAAGTGAGATCAGAAGATGGGTTACAAGATGAAATGCGAGTAATACCCTTTTCTTTTTATTTTAATCCTGCAACAAAAACTTATACAATGTTTGAATATCATTCAGCATATAATAGTTATTGTATTTTAAGTCAAGGTGTAAAAATAGATTAATGAAAATAGCTATATTAAATGATACCCATTGTGGTATAAGAAACTCTTCACAAATATTTTTAGATAATGCAAAAGAATTTTATGATAAGGTGTTTTTTCCGGAATGTGAAAAACACAATATAAAACAAATAGTACATCTTGGTGATTATTATGATCACAGAAAATTTGTAAATTTTAAAGCTCTTAATCATAATAGAAAATGTTTTTTAAA
>Ga0163179_10000933_pt1 | contig 20883 bp, 22 predicted proteins | sample AtlANTMetagenome_FD_109643 | JGI IMG/M metagenome (GOLD analysis project Ga0163179, IMG submission 109643) | Marine eukaryotic phytoplankton communities from the Atlantic Ocean - Atlantic ANT 2 Metagenome | ecosystem: Environmental > Aquatic > Marine > Oceanic | place: North Atlantic Ocean...
GAGGGAGAAGGTCATACCTTTGGTGCATGTAGACTATATAACTGGGCTATTCCGAGCGGAGGTTATTATGTTGGTTGTTTTATGGCTCCTGGCTCAACCACTTGTTATGTTGAGTATGTACGGAATAATAGTTATACAGTTGAACTACCATCAACTGCAGGTGGTTATATAATGTTTGGTTATACATATACAGCGGCATGATAATAAATTACCTTTAGTGGATTCTAAAGGTGGACAAAAGGAGAAATAAAATGGCGATTACAAAAGAAATACAACAAGATAAAATTGAAGTAGTAGGCGAGTTTAAACTCATCCAGGTGAGGACTGCTACTATTATAAAAGAAGATGGTGCAGAAATTTCAAGAACTTTTTCACGTCATGTTGTAGCACCAGATGCAGACATTTCAGGTGAAAGTGCAGAAGTTCAAGCAATATGTGGTGTAGTACATACTGATGCAGTAAAGTCAGCGTATGAAGCACACATAATCGCTAACACTCCTGGTGAATAAATATGTGTATAGAACAGGATAGTTAATGGCAGACAGTAGAAATAGACAACTAGCACAACTAGGCACAGGCTTAGATGTAAATGAAGCAACTGGTGAAGTAATTACCATTAACATGGACACAGATGTTGTAAGCGAAGGCACAAGTAATTTATATTTTACTGACGCAAGAGTGTATAGTACATTATCAGGAAGTGGTAATCTTGTTGTTGGTGGAAATCTTACTGTGAATGGTACTACCACAACACTTAACAGTACGACACTTGATGTAGATGATTTAAATATTACTGTAGCCAAAGGAGCCGCAAATTCATCAGCGGCAAACGGCGCAGGACTAACAGTAGATGGAGCAAATGCTACATTTACATATACAAGTTCAGACGATCGCTGGAATCTAAACAAAGAACTAAATGTAACAAGAGTACATGGTAATCTAACAGGTAATGTAACAGGACAAGTAAGTGATATAAGCAATCATGACACTGATACACTAAGTGAAGGCAGTACAAATTTATACTATACAGACGCTAGAGTAACCACAAGAATAAATGCTACAAGTATTGATGCTCTTAGTGATGTAGATACAACTACAAGTGCTCCAACAAGCGGACAAACTATTGTTTGGAATGGTACAAAGTTTGTGCCAGGTGATAGTTTCAGCCAAAGTGATTTTAACACAGCTTTTGCGGCAAAATCAACAGATGATTTGTCTGAAGGTGTAACTAATCTATACTATACCAATGGAAGATTTGATGCTAGATTCTCAACTAAAAATATTGGTGATCTAGCAAATGTTTTTACTACTGGTGTAACAGATGGCCAAGTTCTAGTTTATAGTGTGGCAAATAATAGATTCGAACCCGGCACTGTAAGTGGAGGCGGTGGCAGTGGAGGGTTGTTTTCCTTGCTAGACTTTTAATAAATAAGTATATAGACAAGGAAGAACATGCCAGCATTTACAACATACAAAACAGCAACTATTAACACTACTACAGGTACAACTTTGGTTACTTGTGGTACTGGACAACATTTCCTACATAGTGCATATGTTACAAATACTGAAGGCAGTGCATTACCTATTACATTAGAAATAGTACATGCTGATACAACTGTGACTCATGTAGCTCACAAGTTGAAAATTTTTCCTAATGAAACAGTGGATTTAGTTTCCCAAAACAAAATATATCTCTTAGTTGGAGATGCATTAAAAGTAAAAGCAGATAGAGGAAGTGCTTTCACTGTATCAGTGAGCTTATTAGATCAGGCGATATAAAATGACAGTAAACAATTCAAGAACAGATAGCACAGGCGGAATTTATACCGGAACAGCGTATGGAGATAAAACATTTTATGGCTTTAAGATGGTTCCTACAACCGGAGATTGTACAGTTACAATCATTGATGCTAATGATACAGATCCAATAGCATTACCAGACACTATATATCCAGAAATACAGCCTGGTCCAAATGATTATAAAGCACACTTTTTTAGCATTGATGCAATAGAATTTGCTATAGATACCAACGGTCATCTTCAAATGAAATTTTTGAGCTAGTGAGACATGTTGGCATAAATATCAATAGTATTACAAAAGACAGGACGCAGTAAATGGCAACAATTATAGACCTAGGAAAACTAAGATTTCATTTTGCAGGCGACTATGACGCCGCAACAGAATATGAAATGAATGACATCGTCAAGTACGGTGGTAATGTTTATGTTTATGCAAACGTAACTAAAACAACAGGTAATCAACCAACTAATACAACTTATTGGACTTTAATGGTCGAAGGCTTTAAGTTCAGACAAGTATATGATAATGCTACACAGTATAGAGTAGGAGATGGTATTACTTATGGTGGTAAAGTATATATTTGTATATTAGACACACAAGGAAATACGCCGCCAAATGCAACATACTGGAGTCAATTCGCAGATGGTATTCAATGGGAAGGCGACTTTAACAGCGCCACTGGATATCAAAAAAATGACCTTGTAAAATACGGGTCTCAGGTCTATATTGCAAAACAAGATTCAACAGGAAATCTTCCAACTGATACAACTTATTGGGACAAATTTGTAGAAGGTGTAAGCCCACAAGGTGTTTACAATTCCGGTACAGCATATGTACCAGGAGATATTGTAGCATATGGTGCCAATTTATATCGTTGTACAGCCAACAGTTCAGGAAATCTTCCAACTAATACCTCATACTTTGAAAACTTTATAAACGGTAACAGTTTCAAAGGTATTTGGAGTAGCGGTACACAATATTATGTTGGTGAAACTGTACGTTACGGTGGTAATGTTTATAGAGCATTAATTGATAACACAAACAAACAACCAGATACAAACGGCAGTGATTGGGAAGCATTTTCAACTGGAGTCAATAGTAGAGGAAATTGGGCAAGTGCAACTTCTTATGCTATTAATGATGTTGTAACCTACGGAGGTAACACATATATTGCACTAGTAGGACATACTTCAGGAGTATTTCAAACTGACTTAACCGCAGGAAACTGGCAGAAATTTAACAGTGGTATACGTTACATGGGTAACTGGACCACAGGTACAGCGTACCTAAAAGATGATATTGTTAAGAGTAGTGTTAGTACATATATTTGTATAGTAGATCACACAGCAGGCTCAGACTTCTTTATAGACTTAAACACAAACAACTATTGGGAAGAATTTGTTGCAGGTGCTAGTTATGTGCTTCCAAATACATCAGGCAATGCAGGTAAGTATCTACAAACACCTGACGGAGCAACATACAGTTGGCAATTTGCAGGTGCAAATGACAAAATATATTATGTAGCAGAAGATACAACAAGTAGTGCTGATGATGTAAATCATGGACTTGCAGTTGACTATGCTTTTGCAAGTGTAAAATATGCATGTCAATATATTGCGGCGGACATAGCAAACAGAACACCAGCCACAATCTTTATCAAAGACGGAACATACAACGAGGTTCTACCAATCACAGTACCAGCTAATGTTACTATTGTTGGTGATGGACAGCGTAACTGTATTATTCAACCAGCCACAGGTAACGGTGACAATGGGGTACCAAACAACGAAGAAACAATGTTTTACCTAGACAGCGGTGTGATGATTGAAGGTATTCTAATGAAAGGTCTCACAGGATTTGTATTAGGAACACCAGGAGACCCAACAACTGCAACAATCAAAGGTTGTTATTTGAGATTGAAAGCAGGTTCAACAATACTTAAATCACCGTACATTAAAGAATCTAGTGCATTTAGTACAGGCGGTGTTGGAGCTATTATTGATGGATCAGTTGTTGCCACAGGCACAGCGGGTAGTATGGTGTTTCACACATTTACACAAGTGCATGATGGTGGTATGGGATTTTGGGTTAAAGACAATGGACTCAGTGAGATAGTTTCATGTTTTACTTACTACTGTGATTATGGTTATGTAACAACCGGCGGTGGTAAAATTCGTGCATTGAACGGAAATAACAGTTATGGTAGATATGGTGCATTAAGTGCAGGATACGACACAAACGAAGTTGCCGCAGATGGATATATTTACGGTGATACAATTACATATACAGCAAGTACGTTGAACACGTCAGATGGATTTACAGTAGGTGATACATTAACATATGGTGGAACAACAACCACAAACGTTGCGATTAGTTCAGTATCAAACGAACAACAATGTACAATCACAACCGCTAACCCACATGGACTAGCAGAAGGTGACATAGTTTCATTTAAAGACACTGTACCTAGTGCCTGGGCCCAGACATTTGGTAGTCATGGTACAGCAAGCATGTACAATAGAGCTTGGTATGCTGACGTAGTAAGTTCTACTAGTTTTAGAATATGTACAAATCCAGATTTAACAAACTACTTTGATACTAGAAGTATAAATGGCTGGGGTGTTGTTACTGAAACAATCTCAGATGCTACAAGAGCTAATCCTGTGGTTTTAACAATAACAGGACATGGTTATGCAAACGGGGATCTGGTACAAAGCATTAGTGGCGTTGTTGGAATGACACAGTTAAATGGTCAAAGTTACTATGCAAATAACATTACTGCAAACACAGTTCAACTTTATACAGATGCAGGACTTACAACAACATTAGATGGTACTGCTTTCAGTGCATATACCAGCGGTGGTACTTCTGAAAGAGTTTTAACAGGTACTGCTTTTACAAGTGGTACAATTATCAATTTTAAAGAAGTAAAGTCAGAAATAGCTAATATTCAAACAAATATTACTCCAGCTACAAATCATAGATTGGTTGTGAATAATACACGAAAAGGCTATACAGGAAAAACTATTAAAGTGGCAGTAAGAAACAGTGGTTCTGGTAACAGATATGTTTTTGACGGTGAAGAACTAGGTTCTCATAAAATGGATACAAAACATAGAATGTATATATTTGAACAAAATGATGTTAGTAATGACGGTCATCCACTTTACTTCAGTGAAACACAAGATGGAACACACAACGGGGGAACAGAATATAGCCCAACTAAAGATGCCGCAACAGGATTATCAGGTAATGCAGTAGAGTATTACCTAGACGGTGTGAAGCAAGCAAGTTTAGCCGCATACAATTCAGGATTCAATGCCGCAACTAGTAGAGAAGTATGGGTAGTAGGTGCTACAGCCGCAAAACTTTATGCAGTTTGTGTTAACCATAGTGGAATGGGCGGAGGTGCTGGATATACTAGTACAAATGCAACTTATGCTCCCACAACTGGTGCATTACAAATTACAATAGGCACACATAGTTTAAGTGTAGGTACTAATGTAGAAATTACACAAGATAGTATTAGATTTACTTGTGCTCAAGACGGAAATACTACAAATCACGACTATCCAAGAAGTACAGACCCTGCAAAACAAAGTGTATTTGTGAAAATTATTGATACTACTGCAACTACAATTACAGTAAATGTTGGAGTAAGCAGTAATACAACTGTTCACGCTTATGTTAGCACACCAATTTCAAATAATGTTCAAACTAGTGCAAGTGATAAGCCAACTATTGTGTATAATACAACTACACAACATAGTACAGCAGAAGCGTATTGGGAAAGATTCTCAGGAATTTATAGAACAGATAGTATTGCTGATGCGGCAACTATTACTGCACAAGATGGACAATTTGCTACAACCATAGCAACTGATAGTGCAAGAGGGCAATTTGGCTTTAGTATGATACTAGCAGGACTATCTGAAGTTCCGAGACCGGGTGCAAGTATTGAATTTGTTACTGGCCCTACATATAATCCAGTAGACAATACAGATATAACCAGATCACCTAATACAGGTGCAGACACAGTTAGTTACATTGTAACTACAGTTTCAGGATATACAGCAAGTACTGATCCAACTATACTTGGAACATGTACAGTAACATTGGCAACAGAAAAACCAAATACCAGTGATACCTATTACGGACAGATGTTTAGGTTGAGATACAAATACAGTCAAACAAGACTTACTGGACATGACTTTTTGAGTATTGGAACAGGTGGAAGAGCTTCAACAAACTATCCAGGTGAACCTACACAAGCATCGTCGCAAGGTAATGAAGTTACAGAGACATTTCCAGGTCGTGTTTATTATGTAAGTACAGACCAAGATGGTAACTTTAGAGTTGGTAATTACTTTAGAGTTGATCAATCAACTGGTAGAGCTACGTTGGATGCTAGTGCATTTGACCTAAGTGGTTTGACAAGTTTGAGATTGGGTAGTATTGGTGCTCAGCTAGGTGAATCAATTAACGAATTTAGTGCAGACGGCACACTCACTGGAAACAGTAATACAGCGGTTCCGACTGAACAAGCTGTTAAAACATATGTCGATACTACAGCAATACCAAAATCACTCCTGACTACGGCAGGTGATGTGCTATACAGAGATAGCACAGGCCCACAGAGATTAGGAGTTGGTACTGCTGGACAAGTACTCAAAGTAAATTCAAGTGCTAATGCAGTTGAATGGGGAGATGCTGGCGGCGGCGGAGAAGCTATAGCTTATAATAGCTCAGGAACTACAGAAGATTCAGATGGTTATGTAACAGCGGCAACTACCAATGGTGTTGCAGTAAGTTCAGTAACATATCAGTATCAAGGTAGAGCTCCGATCGATGATAAAGACTTTGGTAGATACAAAAGAATTACTGGATTTACTCAAACAAAAGGTGCTACCACTTCTACAGTAGCGATTACATACCTAGCATCTGGCGAGATTAATACTATTACAGTGACATAAATATAACTAAGAAACAGGAACAACGATGGCAAATGCACTTTTATACAACGCACTAATGAAAGAGAATGAAACTCTAAGACTGCTTATTGATGCAAAAGAGATGAAATCAATAGAAAGCGCCTTCAATAGTAAACCTTGGGATCCATCAGGCTGGAGTTTACTACCTTATGACAATAGTAATTATAGTGCTAGTAGAGAAATATACACTTGTGCGGCTTTCTCCGCAAATCAAATGGCTAATTGCGGAGCCTCTTGTACTTGGACAGTACCTAGTGATGGTACTAATACAGCTATGTTCCAATTATGGGGTGCAGGTGGTATGACAGCAACAGGTTGTTGCTGTGGAGGAAGTCATTATGGACCAACTGGTGCTTATGCAGTAAGTATCCTACCAGTCACAGCAGGCGAAAGTTGGATAATGTGTGCGGCATGTTCAGCTTGCTGTTGGGCAAGTAGAGGCACAGGACCTTCTACAATGTGTTATAGTTTTGCTTGTAACACCAACGGAACTCAATGTTTGTGTGCTATGGGAGCCTGTACTGGTATGGGTAGGTCTGCTGAAATGTTGCATGGTGAAAACTACTGTAGATATAGATCACCAGAAGGAAATAGAGATTCGGGTGCATGTATCTGTAATAGTGGACATGACTATTGCTTTACTAGTAGTTGTGCGACCTGTGGAGAGATAGACTTTCATAAAGATAATGACATTAAATGGGGACATACTGGAATGGGCGATTGTACTTGTGGACTGCCTAGCTTTTACGGTAAAGCATGTTTTGATACTAACCATTATGGCTACAAAATTCATGCTCCAGTTATCGCACCAGATCACACAGTAGCCGCAAACACATGTAGTTGTTGTATGAGTTATACTAGTGGAAACTGTTGTGGAGGTAGTTGTTGTAGTGCCAGTGCAGGATATAGATGTGTATACGGAGCAGGTGGAACAGCAACACATGTTATGGGCGGAGCGAACTCACAATGCGGCGATTCTGGTAGACCAGGACTGGTACGAGTAACTTGGTGGACAGCTTAATGAGAAAAGATAAATAATTACGAAGGTAAAAAAATATGGCAGATATTACAAAAGAATTTACAATTGATGTTCCAGACGAGCTGTGGATTGATAAGCATGACAATTCAAATACAGCTACATACACATACACAGGACCTGATAAAGTATGGCTAGGATCAAACAATGAAGAATCCATAAACTATATTTCATTTGATGAGCCTGATGCTGATGAAATTGCAATGTTAGGTGAAGCAGGTATTACTGTAATTGAAATTGATTGTGATGCACAACCAGAAGTTGGCATGTGGTCACAACCTATTGCAGATGACTTTCAACATACATTTGAAGATGAAACAAACGCTTTTGATGACAGTGTATACAAAAAAATTACCAATCCTAGCATAAATGATTGGATGGATTGTATAGTAGATCCAGAAGATAGAACAAAAATTAAACTAACACCTATTTACAAGACTATAGACACTGCTCCTGAAACCAAAGCAAAGGCTAGAAAAGCATACGTTGAAAAATATAATAATCAATATTCTTTTACCACAGATCAACAAACTGCTATTGATAAATTCATAACTGATATAGATACATATATTGCACTATATGCCAATTGTTATCCTTGGAAATTTGCAACAATATCAGAAGGATCAATGCCACAAGTACCAGCAGACATAGGTGCATTATTTCAATCACTACCTGACAAGGTATCTGAAAATGAAGACGTATAGGAGTAGCTGATGAGTGATGTACTTTTATATGCCGCAATGAAAGAAAACCAAAGACTTCGCGATATGTGGAGAGATGCAAATATGGCAGGCGCAGGAGCCGCCAATGTGTACACAGCCGAGAATGGCGCATTGGGCGCCGGTAATGAAATTATTACAGGTATAAGTTGTGCCGCTCCAGAAGTATCAGGAACTGGTGAAAATAGTACAGATAGATTAAAAGCAGAATGGGCCGCAGTATTCGGAACGCTTGCATCTGCAAAACCTAATGGTTTTAAAGTATGTGATACAAGTGGTTATTTTAGATGCGGTTACTCTTGTACTTGGACAGTACCAACTGGAGTAACAAGAGCAACTTTTCAAAGTTGGGCAAGCGGTGGCGGAACAGGATCAAATTGTTGTTGTGGTGGCGCACCTCATGGACCAAGCGGAGCATATACTATTGTTGAAATGGATGTAACTGCTGGTGAGTCATACTTGTTATGTGCAGGTTGTGCCTATTGTTGTTATGCTTATCAAACCACAAACGGTTATTGTGGGGGTAACACTTGTATTTGTGGACCAGGGTTATTTTTGTGTACTGAAAGCGGACTTGCATGTTTCGCTGATTGGCAAAATGCCACTAGATCTCACTCTAGCAGAAAATTTGACGGAACAACCAACCAAGCAGAAATTCCATCAGGTAGTGAAAGTAATCTCTGTGGTGCATATCAATGTAGCGGATATAATTTTTGCTGGGATAGTGGTAATGACGCCTTAGAAATTGATTTTGTATATTCAAATTGCAGAAGATGGTCAATATCTTGTATGGCAACAAGTAGAAATGCTTGTTGTTTTGGAGTGCCAAGTATGTATCCATACATGCAGATCAAGGCAGATCTCAACGCAGATACTAGAAGTTGTCCAGCACCTGTACCAGGATACGAAGATTGCAGTTGTTATTTCAAATGGAATGGTAGCAGTTGTTTTGGATGTAACTACACAGGATGTAATAATAGACAGATACCAGGCAGTGGCGGCGCGGCAGGAAGTGTATTTGGTGGCTGTAATGCATGTGGCGGAGACAGCGGTCGAATGGGCATGGTCTGTGTAAGCTGGTGTTGTTGCTAATCTTTTTTTAAAAAATCATTGACAAAGTTATATGCGTAGTTTATTATAGATATATAGTACTATATGTACGAGCATTTATATAAACGCGATGAAAGAATCATATGAAAAAATCCTTTTTTATTAACGGCGGAGCCGGTAGAGTCTTGTGTGCTTTACCTGGGTTAGAATGGTATCAACAAAATGTAGACAAAGATGTTGTCATTATTGCCGAAGCATGGAACGAATTGTTTCTTGTTAACAAAAATCTTAGACACAACGTATGGCCATTAGGTGCAAAAGGTTTGTGGGAAAAAATAAGAGACACAGAACTTATTAGTCCAGAACCATACAGACTGAATGCATATTTTAATCAACGTTGTAATATGATACAAGCATTTGATATGCTAGTAAATGATCTAACTGACGTACCAGAAAGCAAGTCTATTAACTTAGATATAAACAAGGTAGATCAAATACATGGTCATTCTATGTGTGACAAAATAAAAATGCAAACAGGCAAAGAAAAAATTGTAGTTTTTCAACCTTTTGGATCTGGAGCAAAACAAGAAGGTAGATTTATATACGATAGCAGTGGTAGAAGTTTTGAACTCAGAGATGTATATAGAATTATAGATAAACTAACAGAACATTACGCATTGGTTATTATGAGTACAATACAACTTCCCCCACCTGAAAAACCTAATAGTAGTGTTGTTATTCCAAATGATACAAATCTATTACAATGGATGGGAGTTATAAATGCCTGTGATTATTTTGTTGGTTGTGATAGTATGGGACAACATTATGCTCATGCACTAGGAAAACCAGCTACAGTAGTTATAGGAAGTACTTTTCCAGAAAACATTACATATCCTGGAAATACAGATTTTACAGTAATCGATGCAGGTAAAGAAAAAAGACAGTATATGCCTTTTAGAGTTACAATGGATTGGGCTTTAGAGAGAGACAACGAAGATCTAATGATTTTTGAAGAAGATGTGTTCGATGAAATAATCAGCAGTATAATCAAAAAGTTAGGAAAACCAAAAAATAAAGCACCGCAACGTTTGCCATTAGCAAATCCAACACAAGGAGATAGTTGTTGTCCTCCAACTGGGTCACCCCAGGTGCAACAACCATTTACACAGAATTTTCAAAATTATTTGAATACACAAAACAACGATTCTAAAAGATCTAAAAGACGTAGAAAGTAACGGAGAAAATATGTATAAAAAACGATATGAATCTGGATATATTTTAGGCATAAGCCGAGGACACAACGGTAGTGTGTGTCTACTTAAAGACGGAAAGATAGTTTTTAATATCGAAGAGGAAAGGTTATCAAGACAAAAATATGACGGAATGCCAATGGCAGGCATTAATAAAGTATTAGAATATACAGATAAAGTTGATCATGTGTATCTTTCACACACAAGAACACTGGAAAGTGAACCTGATTTAATAGTTGATTATACAGGAGATAATATCTATTCAGGTCTATGTAGAAAACTAGGATTAATCGATACTAAAGTAAACTTGTGGGATCATCCACAGTTTACTGATATGTCAAGACAACATCATAAAGTACATGCCGCATGTGCTTTTTATAGAAGCGGGTTTGATAACGCAGTTGCAGTAATAATTGACGGTGCAGGTTCTGTTCATCAAGCCAGTTGGAAAAATGATCCTTTCTCAGAAGAATTGCCTCATGCAATATGGGAAGTTGAATCTGTTATAGATTGTGAATATCCAGCTGAGTTTAATACAAGATTTAAACATTTTGGTACTCGTGATCCTGCAACCAGTCAAATTATGTTCAATAGAAGTGGCGAGGAGTTTGGAGAACTGGATAACGAATATATTTGTTTGATTTCAAATAGAGCAGGTCTTGTAAAGTGTTATGAAGCAGTAACACAATACTGTGGTTTTCAAGCTATTGAGGCAGGTAAAACAATGGGATTATTTCCTTATGGAAAGGAAAATAATTCGGTTCCGCCGATCATAGATCATCATACTCCTTTTGGATTAAGCAATGCTAATGTAATTATTCCAACATATCCTAATAGTGCTCAAGTAAATTTTCATCCATATCCAGAAATAAATGTTCCTTGGCAAAGTCCGGAACATGATTTGACAAAAGAAGAGAGTAGAAGGGATATGGCATATGCAGTACAAAAAGCAACACAAGAAAAAGCATTAGATTATATTGTTAGTGCTTCTAAACTAGCAGACAAGAAAAATGTTGTTTTGACTGGTGGTTATGCATTAAACTGTGTGGCAAATTATAGTTTTTTAGAAAGGTTAAATGAAGAAGGAATCAATCTCTATGTAGAGCCAATAAGCAGTGATGCTGGTACTGCTATCGGAGCGGCTCTTTGGGGATATCACGAAGAAAGCAGAGACGAAATGCGTAGAGGACGCGACATTTATCTAGGACCTAAGTATAATTACCAACAAAGTGATATAGATAAACTAGTTGATGAGTTTGATTGTCAAATGTCTGATGCAAGTCAAAGTGATGTAGTAAAACTTATTACTGAAAAAAATATTGTGGCTATGTTTCAAGGACGTAGTGAAAGTGGTCCAAGAGCATTAGGTAATAGAAGTATACTATATGATCCAAGAGATCCAGATGGCAAGGATCATGTGAACACAGTAAAAAAACGGGAATACTTTAGACCTTTTGCAGGTACTATTCTAGCAGAAGATGTACAAGAATGGTTTGATTTGCGAGGTATGGAAGACACTCCACACATGATGTATGCAGTAAATTGTCAGCCAGGAGTTGAAGAAAAGATCCCGAGTATTATTCATGTAGATGGAACTTGTAGAATTCAAACTGTTACTGAAGAAGAAAATCCTAATTATTATAACTTAATTAGTGAGTTTAAAAAACAAACAGGTGTTCCTATTGTGTTTAATACAAGTTTTAATTTAGGTGGTGAGCCTCTTGTTGAAACTTTAAAAGATGCATTTAATACTTTGCAACAAAGTGATATAGAATATCTGTATCTACCTGAATTTGGAAAGTTATTGTATTTTGGCAATTTCATCGACTAGCATGTAAAAAGGTAATTTTATGATCTGGGCGTCTTTTTATAATACAAAATGGATAATTGGAACCACATATCCACAGTGGCAAAAAACACTAGAATATTGGAATCAAGCAACTAGATCTGTTGATGTGAAAGAGTATGCTAGTAATGTTGCACAGCAAGCCTTTTTCGAAGACGACGAAGGTATAGAACTAACCAATGATATTAGAGATTACATAAACACACATTGCTTACTCTCACATGGAGTAACATTTAAATTAGGAAAAAGATTACTAGCTTGGAATATCGAATATATGAAGCATGGTTGGCAAGCAATTCATAACCATAGAAACCATGGCGCACCGAGGATAGCATCAGTGGTTCTGTGTTTACAAGGCGAAGTCGGATCAGGAACATTTTATTTTGCACAACCAGAACCAGATGGTTCCATGCGTTTTGGCACAATAGAACAAGTGCCCGGAACACTAATTATCTCAGATGGTGATGTTTGGCATGGTGCCTATCCATGCACTACAAATAAGAAGGTATTTGTGTTTGACTTTGAACTCGACAGTTAGCATAAAATTAGGAAACTATATAGTATACACAAATGATGATGCTGATGGATATGGTTCAGTAACTGTAAAAGATGCTATTAGTTGTTTCAAATATTTTGCACAAAATAGATGCTTTGAACATGCACTAGAATGGTGCTGTGGACCTGGTTATTTTGGATTCGCATGTTTGCATACTAAATTATCTAATCAAGTTAGTTTCAGTGATGTAAGTAAACTTGCACTAAGTTTAGTTAACAAATCAATTTCAGCTAATAATTTACAATGTAAAACTTACCTATCAGACAATTTCAAATCAATACCTGAACAAAAATTTGATTTGATAATTGCAAATCCTCCACACTTTAATCTAGAGATTCCAGGACACAGAACAGATCTTGTGCTACAAAAAAATGAAAGTAGAAAAATGCAAGATTTGAATTGGAAAGTGCATGAAGATTTTTTTGCTAATGTAAATAGTTATCTAACTGATACAGGTAAAATTATGTTAATGGAAAATATGAATGGTAGTTCACCTGAAACTTTTAAAAACATGCTTGAAAGTAACGATTTGGAAATTACTAATTCTAGTCCTAGTGTGCTACACAAAGACATAGTCTATTACTTAGAAATATCAAAGAAAAATGCAAGTTGATTTCGAAGAATTCAAAAGTTTATTCGATGATACTTGGGATATGGCTTATCTCTCACGTGAAGATACGCTTCAAGCAAGCATGTCTCCTGTAAAAAACAAGTATCATATCTTTGGTAAAGACTTTACAAACGGTATTCATTTTCCTGATATTACACATGGAATAGTTATGTGTAAGTTTGGAGAAAGTTGGGACTATAGTTTTTATAACGAAATAGTTAATACAATAAAAAAAAGTTCGATATTTGGTTGGTACCCGATGTATACAAACTATAAAGAAGCGGCAATATTAAGTGGACTTGGAGTAAGGGCAAGAAACACATTAATATACAGTTACAAATTTGGTTTTGATTGTCATTTTGCAATGGTAGGATTCAAAACCAAAATTACAAATATACCTGATAAGAGTAAAAAAATTCAATATAATATGTGGAAAAAATGTACAGATTGCTACGACTGTATTAATGCTTGTCCAGCTCGTGCAATACACTATAACGAGAAGAATGACAAAGCATGGCTAGATGGCGGCGCTTGTGAAAACTTTATATTCTTTGGTACTACTCCTGAAGGAAAATATGACAGCAAAAAAATACCTAGTGTTATAAGCTATTGGCATGAAAACTGTCATCCTGAAGTTGACCAAAAAGTTGTGGATAGTGTTAAAACTGTAGGAGATATGCATAAGGTAAACAACATGCAATGGGACGCAAAAGGTTATGACTATGATGGAAACAACACAACAAAAGATGGTGTAAAAATTAGATTACCACATTGCAGAGAATGTACTGCACAGCCTAGGTGCAGTAAGTATGAAGGAAAGTTTCCTTACAATTCGATTGTATAATCTATTAGATCCTGTTCACATGTAAACAGTGATTTTTTAAAATCTGTTTGAAAATTAACTAGTTCACCTGTTTTAAAAAAATTTACTAATTTATCTGATAAAATATCGTGATTGCATCTACTAAAATGTCCTAGTCTTTTATCTGATCCATCCCATACTTTTTCTTGCATCCATTTATCTTTTGCACGATTTTTAAATTCTGCTTCTTCAGCCTGAACCATAGCCCAGTCGTTGGGTACATGATGTAACCTTGTGCTATCAAATCCAGGAAGTAAACAATATTTGTAAGGTTTTAAAACTTCTCGCACCCAGGTTAAAAACCATTGGTAGTATATTTCACTTAACTTTTCATGTTGTTCAGTAAATTCTTCCTTGTATAGTTCAATTGCTTTATAAGTTCTACTAGGTACGAGCTTGCTCATATTGTTTACATATAAATTTCCTAAACTAGGATGTTCCTGCATAAACCATCTACGATGAATACTGGTGCTTACCACTACAATATAATCACCTTTTTGAAATTTGTTTTTGTTTAGATATTCGCTAAGTTGGTATCCGATCCATTCATTGCTTACTCCTGGTAAACTAGCACCAGTTACAGTATTAGTGCCTAGTTTTACACACAGTTGTCTAGGCCAATGCCAATTTGGGCATATCCATTCACTGCCTCTTTTTTTATAAGAATACCAATGATTTTTATCGCTTACAAAGCTATCTCCAAAAACCCAAAGATCACTCACTTTGACTATCTCCTTTGAAAATACGATAATTATCTTCTACACTATCAGGTGTACTTACTTCAATTATAATACTATTATCTTCCATAGCAATTAATTGATGAGGCACCAAAGGATAATTACGCCAAGTTTCACCTTTGGTTAAAACTGAAGTTTCCATATCTGCTGTTTTTGTATCTAGTGTGTGCAATGTAAAACTACCATTTAGTACATACCAACTTTCGTCTTTTTCTTTGTGAAAGTGCATACTAAATTTAGAACCTTTTTTATCGAAAAACATAAGTTTACCACAATACTTGTCGGTGGTTGCAAATATAAGTTCTTTACCCCAACCTTTTTGTTGTTCACCTTTAAGTCTTGTCATTCCATTATCCTTTTGATTGTGTTTGTTGTGCTTTGATTATCTACTGTTGGTATTATTACAACTTTTGCAAATTCATTTCCAACTACAGTGTCTACAGTATAGTCTCCACCTTTTGTAATAATATCTGGACGTATTCTTTCTATTAATTTTTGTGGAGTATCTTCATCAAATAATATTACTTCGTCGACGAAATCCAAACTTTCAAGCACAACTTTTCTATCAGTTTCGTTATTAATTGGCCTAGTATTGCCTTTTAATTTTTTAACACTAGCATCAGTATTTAATCCCACAACAAGATGCTCTCCTAGTGCTTTACTTGCTTTTAGCATCTCAACATGTCCTCGGTGTAGTAGATCAAAACAACCATTTGTAAAAACTATACTAGGGCGTGGATCTAAATCTTTCCAATGAACCACATATACACCATTGTGTTGTACACTTACACCAGCACCTTTGTTAGCCATTTCACAAGCAAACTCTAAACTTTCACCAAAGTCTAAAAAGTATGACATCACTGCTAAAAATGTATCACCTGCTCCAGTAACATCATATACATCTTGTTGTTGTGTTGGGTAGTGTGTACCATTTATCATGTAGCCATCTTTGCCCATTGTTACAACCATGTTTGTTTTTACACCATTATTGTATTCTTCATATTCTTTTTTATTAGGTTTAATTACATCAGCACCTGTGTACAAATCCAAATGTTGTTTAGGATCGACAATTACATAACAGCCATTATCTTTTAGTATCTTTATCAGACGTTGCGGATCTTGTATTGTGCCTTTGTTATAGTCACTAAGCACAACTGTACAGTCGTGTACACGTTTAGATACATAGTCAAACAATGTGCTATTGTCTATTGTTTGTTCTCTATCAATTCTAGTAATATAATGTTTGTCAGCATATATTCTCTGCTTTAGTGGCATATGTGTACAAAAAAGTTCTACGGGCCAATTTGTAGTATCGTTTCTATAACCAATAAGTTCAACATCATCTGTAAGGCTTTTTATATTGTTGTATACGTTTCCTGCTCCGCCCAATTTACGTTCTGTTTTTTCGTGTTTTACAACTGGCACTGGTGCTTCTGGACTAAGCCTTGTGCTTGTACCATAAACATATTCATCTATAATAATATCACCAATAACTACAATCACAAATTAGCCTCAACAAATTCATCAGGCGTTGTAAATTTATGATCTATAAGTGTTTCTAACTGTTCATTGTTACTACAGGTATACATTTGATAAATGCCTTTTAAATCATCAGGCACCGGAATATATTCAATCACTGCATTATAATGACTAGCAATAAGTTTTGCCCAATACTCAAAAGTATTAGTTGTTCCTGTACCTAAGTTACAAATAAAACTATCATTGTATGTTAAACTTTCATACATTATATGTACCACATCATCAACGCAAATAAAGTCACGTTGTACTTTGTCACTGCCTTCGAATATCTTAATTACACCTGTATCTTTTGCTTGCTTTACAAAGTTCGTATACGGACTGCCCATGCCCATAGCTTGTTTGTGACCTTCTCTGTTTCCATACACATTGAAGAATCTCCAACTTTGTATTTTACAGCCAATTGTGTTTCTAAAAATATTATCACATATTAACTTACTACTAGCATATAAATTTTTAGGAGCTTCATTGACTGGGTGCTCTTGTGTAGTTATGTTGTCTCCATAAACACTGGCACTACTAGCAAAAACCATTGTGTTACATTTTTCCAATAATTGTCTAGTATATACAACATTACTTGTGTATATTTTTTGCCAATCTGTTTCTTTTGTGCTACTGTTAGCACCTATATGCCATACAGTATCACTTTTATCTATATTCATATCTAATAATTCGCTAGGACTAATAAAGTCTTCAAAAATTAATCCTGATAAGTTTTTTGTTTTATCCATAGATAGATTATCCACCAACAACACATCATCATGTCCTTGTTTGTTTAAATGTGCAACTAGATTACTACCTACAAATCCAGCCGCACCTGTAACGATATGCATAGTTGACTCCTATTTTTTTAAGTATATAGCATTTAAATTGTCTTGTCAATAATTAACTATAAATATAATTATGCTAAAGTACATACAAGAATGGATCAAAGATTACAATGCTGTAACAAAAGAATTTGAAAAAATGGGCTATTTTACACTAGGTACTTGGTTTGGGTCCTATACATATATTGACAAAGAAATGTACAAAGAATACCATGATAGACAAAAACAGATTTCAAACAGTAATAACCAATCTAAAAAATAACGGTAATTACAGAGTATTCAATGATATACTCAGAGAACGTGGAGAATATCCACAAGCAATTTACTACGGCCCTTATAATATTAAAAACATTGTCAACTGGTGTAGCAATGATTACTTGGGCATGGGTCAACACAAAGTTGTACTAGATGCCATGCACACTGCATTGGATCAAACAGGTGCGGGTAGTGGAGGTACTAGAAACATAGGCGGAACAAGTCATTATCATGTTGCACTTGAATATGAACTAGCAAAGCTACACAATAAAAATAGTGCATTATTGTTTACTAGTGCTTATGTAGCAAATGAATGGACACTAATTGCACTTAGTAAAATTATCAATGATATAGAATTTGTTAGTGATAGTAAAAATCATGCAAGTCTTATACAAGGCATAAGACACAGTGGAGCACCTAAACATGTATTTGATCACAATGATATGGATAGTTTAGAACAAACACTTGCACAAGTTGAAGGTACACCTTGCATTGTATTTGAAACAGTTTACAGTATGGATGGTTATGTGAGTAAAGCAAAAGAAATACTAGAGCTTGCTGAACATTATAATGCTATTACCTATGTAGACGAAGTTCATGCTGTAGGATTGTATGGTGACACAGGAGCAGGATATTTAGAAAAATTAGGATTACAAAACAAAGTAGACTTTATAAATGGTACACTAGGCAAAGCATTTGGCTGTCAAGGTGGTTATATTGCCGGCGATGATGTTGCTATAGATGCAATACGAAGTGTAGCAAGTGGATTTATTTTTACAACCAGTTTAAGTCCAGTTATATGTGCTGGTGCATTGAGCAGTATAAAGTATTTAAAAAGCGAGCATGGTGTCGAACTGCGAGAACAACATCAAAATCGTGCTACAAGATTAAAGAAAACATTAAGATCTAAGAATATTAATATGATTAAAAATGAAACTCACATTGTACCAGTACTAGTAGGAGATGCCAAAAAGTGTAAACAACTAAGCGACAAACTGTTGAATGATCATAACATATATGTACAACCTATAAACTACCCAACAGTAGATATAGGAACAGAACGTTTAAGATTTGCGCCTACACCAATGCACAGCAACGCAATGATTTCAGATCTTGCAGAAAGACTAGAGGAAATACTATGAGCGAAATATGGGATAAACTAATTGAATGTGAACAAAAGATTATTGCAAAATGTGATAGCTTAGGTGACGAAACATTTGATGATCCAGAGTTTGATTGGCTCAACAGAGTATTCAAAGGTGAACATTTTAGACGAGCTCATATAGACAGTGTAGATGCAAGAGCAACAAAAGGACTGTATATGACTCATATATGTGTATTTCCTAACTATAACAATAACGCTCCTATATATGGATTTGATATTATTGCAGGCAAAAACAAAGTAACAGGTGCATTTCATGACTATAGTCCTGTTATGGATTCAAATCATCCTATGTGTAATCTGTTTAGAGATTGTGTTGAAAACCTAGAATGGAAAAAACAACGTGAACTACCACCATGGGCTCAAGCTATATTCAGCAAACACATGGTTGCGGCTAGCAATGTAAGAATAGATGAAATGGATCAAGTTGTTACTATGGCATTAGATAATTTGGATATGTACTTTGATGAATTACCTAAATATACAGATATTACAAGTGATTCTAATCAAATAAAACGCAGACAAAATAGATACTGTCATTATCAAAAACAAAATCCACATACACCCAGAGCTATGGAAGCACTAGGACTTGATCCAGATGATGTTAAACATTTTATTGAAGATTGTTTGTTTCCTGAGGATTAAAAACTATCCAGCCAATTTGGTAAATCAGTTTGATCTTTTTCACGTTCATAAATGGTTACTAGTTTATCAACCAGTTTCTTATTTGTAAGTACAACCCTTGCGCCTCTGTGTAAAGGCTTGGGCCAACAGTTTATACTTACCCATGAATATCCACTGCTTTCATAATTACAACTGGGTATAAATTCTTCAAACACTGTTACACAAAATGTATTGTAGGTAAATTTTTTATCATCACTCAAAAAAGTATGCAGTGGGTGAACTTTTGCAATGTCAGGAAGTGGTCCTATTTCTTCTTTGCATTCTCTTAATAGTGTTTCTATAGGACGTTCTTTTTTGTCAGCTTTGCCTCCCCAAAAACTCCAGGTTAATGGGTGACTGCTTTTTTTGCTTCTTTGTTGTAGCATAATCCTGCCAGTATCCAAGGCAAGAAAACAACAACCGCTTGCTTGTATCATATTATGAAGGTTCTGTTGGCCAAGTCACATCATCAAGTGATGTAGCTGAACTGGTTATATCTCTTAGTGCTTGTCTGTATGTACGCCATTCATCTGACATTGTAACGTCACTGTTAGCCATCCAATCACTCTTAGCAATTCTTATGTCACGTTCTGCTCTTAATAGTCGAATTGGTTCTGCGGCTAGAAGTTCGTCTTTTTTTGCAGAAACATCTTCCCAAGTAACACCCCAGTCTTCTTCTTTGTTGCTTTCTATTGCCATACCATTAGCGTCTGCACCTGTTACTTTAGCATACATGCTGGCAAATTCCTTTTTGGTCGTAGGTTCTCCTCTGAGTACCCATTCCTGTATGCCTAGTTCTGTTAATGCTTGTGCTATATCTGTCATTTGTATGTTCCTTTGATATCAATATTTATCTTTATCATACTGCTATCTCCATTGCTTGTAAAAACGATACCGTTGCACTCCATTGAAATCTTAAATTGCTTACGTTTGCATTATAAGGTCTGCAATATACTCTGTAATTTGTACTGTTTGTAGTTGC
>Ga0163179_10000934_pt1 | contig 20874 bp, 25 predicted proteins | sample AtlANTMetagenome_FD_109643 | JGI IMG/M metagenome (GOLD analysis project Ga0163179, IMG submission 109643) | Marine eukaryotic phytoplankton communities from the Atlantic Ocean - Atlantic ANT 2 Metagenome | ecosystem: Environmental > Aquatic > Marine > Oceanic | place: North Atlantic Ocean...
AAGGATTTTCAATGTCTGCAAGTTCTTGTCCTCCAACTTCTTTTGCAAAACTTTTTTCATCACATATTACAGGTATTCCCATACACTGTGCTTCAATAGCCGCTATTGAACAACTTGTTACACATACCCAAGCATCTTTAAGATCCTCAGATAAAGGGACTGTTGCTTCACTTGGTCCAGATGTTCCCCTGCCACGTGGTTTGTGTCGAATTTTTATTGGTCTATCTGTGTACCTTTTAATTTGTTCTACAATGTCGTTTGTCCAATTTGGTTTATCTAAATAATCGTGTATACCTGCCGAACTAGGACATACCAATACGTAACTGCCTTTAAAGTTGGGTGCTTTAATTTTAATTCCAAATTTATCAAATCTATCAGATTTACACATCTTAATATACGATGCATGAATTTTATTTTTACAAATACGCCAATAATGATTGTCAGGTTTTAAATTGTTGTTATCAAATCTTCCAAAATAAGGAGTATCTGTAAACCAAAACTGATGCTTACGTGCTTCAAGTTTTTTAATCATAGATTTATTATTGCCAACAAATCCCCAAAACATAGAATTTGCAACAGGCTCTATTTCAGTTTGATTGTTAAGCACTTTTGTTTGCTCTGGCCATGATTTCTGTACTCCGTCAAACACTTCCCATGCTTTACTATTTTGATTATTAAATGGTGCGTAAATTGTTAACATCTATAAATTCTTTTATTTGTTTTGCCCACTGCTTATGTCCTTCTGCTGATGGATGTGGATCGTTAGGGCTAACAACTAAATTTTTATCAGATACAAATTCTAGTTGACTTATACCCGGATTAAAAAACCTATCCATATTAATTGCATTTCTAATTACAGCAAAGTCTTCTGTACCATTACCAAAATCATTAGGCAATGAATTATACATTACGTAAGGTATTTTCTTTCGTTCAAAGTAATTCTGTAAATCAAAAACATTATCAAGAAAATTTAAAGTAAGATTGTTTTCTATATCCCATCCTTTATGTTTCCTTATGAAACTAACATTGTCTAATGTTTTCCAAGTTCTCCATGTGAGCTCTGTTCCTGGAATACGACCTTTCTTCCATCCATCGTCGGTTATGTAGTCGTTCCTTACTGCACTAGACCAACCTATCACAGCAAAAATTTTTTCGTTACTATTCTGTTCGCACCAAACTTTTGTTGAAAAACTAATCCTAGTGTTGCCCCTACCACCCATAGCCAAATTGACCAGTGCTAGGTCATAGTTGTCTGCGAGTATCTGTGTGGTAAAAGTTTCCACACCGTCTTTATTTCTCGGTGTTAGGAAACTGCATCCATTTGATAATAATTTGCTCATGCTGTTGTTTAGTAGTATAATTATAAAGTAATTATTGGCAAAATGCAAACATGAAAAACATTGACTCTATCAAATACTTTCTAGAAAGGTGGGAAACTGTTGATACCAGTTACGATTATACTGTGGCCTATCACAAAGATGTAAATCCAAATTTTACAAGTTTACCAACATTTGTTGCTGAATTTCATGATTGTAAGGTGCATAGTTGTCCGTTACTTGTTACCTATCAGCAGAAATTGATAACCAATTATATCTGGGGTCTTACCGATCAGCGTAGAAACAAACCAGGCAAGTCACACAAACTTTGGAAGGAGTGGGGCGATGAAGTGCAGGCCGATTTGCCACCTGTCAGCCAGCACTTTCACGAAAAATATCATTACGTATGGTTACCAATTGACGAGGAGAGTGTAGATAATCCATGGCACATATGGATCGATGTTATATCTAAATTTAGATTGATAGAGAAGAGATGGTCTTCGGATTTTACAAGATACTGTTACGTGTTGGCAAACGAAAGCAGATATTTCAAAAAAGTAATCCAAGAGTTGTTTCCAGAAATTAAAGTTCTTGTCATGCCAAAAAACGAAACCTGGCAATTTAAACATTTGCTAGTACCTAGTGCTAGTAATTCAAAAGACGGAGTGATAACTCCACACCTAGCACCGTGGCTAAGACACTTCAAAGGTCTCCACGATGTTGAGGGCAAAGAACCTCATCGGAAAATTGTAGTTCTACGTCCGGGAGCAAAAACAAGAAGACTTACAAATTCAGACGAACTATTGCTGGCTTTGAAAGGGTGGGAAACAGTTGTCTTAGAGACTATGACCATACGAGAACAAATTAAAACATTTGCCGAAGCGACGCACATTGTTGCGGCTCATGGGGCGGGATTAGTAAATCTACTTTGGTGCAAACCAGGAACAAAAGTAATTGAGATACAAGATACTAAAATGATCCATAAAAAAGTTTATCCAATACTCTCACACCACCTTGGATTGAAACATGAACTATATTTGGCAGACACAGTGCCGATAAAATTAGAAGACGGTAAAAAACCCAAAGGTATAAAAAGAATAAGTGATTTAATAAATTTTAAAATTGATATTCCGGACTTGCTTAAATATCTCGATTGACAATGAAAATTAAAGTAATTACATCCTACAAACCCGGTTGCTGGAATGAATATGCCAAGAAGGGAATAGAGTCAATGGCAGAACAGTTCCCCAAAGAAATAGATTTGGTTGTGTATGCGGAGGAGCAGAAACCAGAATGCAAGTACGACAGAATCATGTGGATCGACCTAAACACCGCTGAGCCTGAACTTAATGCATTCAAACAGAGACACAAAGACGATCCAGTGGCCAATGGAAAATTACAAACAAAAGTAAATGGTGTGCGTAGAGTTCCAGAACTACAGACACTTGGAGGTGCAGACAAAAATAAAGAATCTTTCTTATGGGACGCTGTACGTTTTTCAAACAAAGTTATTTGTGTTGTAAACGGACTACGTAATTCCAAAGGATATGACTACGTAGTTTGGATAGATGCTGACACATTTTCATTTCGGCCAATACCTATAACGTTTTTTGAGGATTTGTTGCCAAAGGACACAATGGTAACTTACCTAGGCAGAGAAAATCCAACGCTGGGCGATGGTGGAAAATATCCTGAATGTGGCTTTGTTGGTTATAATTGTAATCATCCTGAAACACAAAATTTTATAAATGATTGGGAAAACCTGTATATAACAGATAGTGTATTCAAGATATTGGAATGGCACGACAGTTACGTATTTTGGCATCTCACAAAAATATACAGGAAAGAAAAAAATATTAAAGTTAATGACATAGGACGTTGGAAAGGTGTAAGAGGACATCACGTTTTCATAAACAGTGAACTTGGTTTATACATGGATCACATGAAAGGTGATCGTAAGACAAAAGGTAGCAGTACCAAAAAAGATCTCCGTCAATCACACAACGTAGACTACTGGAAAAAAATCCCACCGGTATAAAAAACTATAATTACATATAAATGAAAAAGATTGCGTTCATCACAGGAATGACAGGACAAGACGGTCCTTACCTAGCAAAGTACTTGTTGGAGAAAGACTACAAAGTCTATGGCTTGGTAAAGAGATATAGTAATCCAAACTTCTCAAATCTCGACTACCTAGGCATAGAAAATGACGTTGATTTGATCACAGGCGATATCACAGATGACGCAAATATGAATCATCTGGTGAGGTCAATCAGGCCACATGAATTCTACAATCTTGCCGCCCAAAGTTTCGTAGGTTCGAGTTGGGATCTAAATAAGCAAACAACAGAAGTAAATGCAATGGGTGTGTTGAATGTGCTCAATGCAATCGTAAATCAAAATCCACAGACCAGATTTTATCAGGCAAGTACTAGCGAACTGTATGGCAACGCAAATGACGAGGGAGTGCAAAATGAAAAAACTCCTTTCCACCCGCGTTCTCCATATGGAATTTCAAAACTTTGTGCCTATTGGATGACTGTGAACTTTAGAGAAAGTTATAGCGTACACGCATCAAATGGTATATTGTTTAATCATGAATCGCCTATAAGAGGTAAAGAGTTTGTAACAAGAAAAGTTTCAGACGGTGTTGCGAGAATTAAATTAGGACTTGCAAAAAAAATTACGTTAGGAAATCTAGAGGCAAGGAGAGATTGGGGATTTGCTGGAGACTTTGTTGAGGCCATGCACAAAATAATTCAGCAAAAAGAGCCGGGTGACTATGTGGTTTGCACAGCGGTACAACACAGCATAAGAGAATTATTGACCACTGCTTTTAGGACTGCAGAAATAGACGATTGGGAACAATATGTTGAATCGGATCCTCGTTACAAACGTCCAGCAGAAGTGTTCGCACTTCACGGCTCATACGCCAAAGCAAAAGAAAAATTAGGATGGGAACCTAAAACCGAATTCAAAGACATGATTTCTTTTATGGTCAAAGAAGATATAAGGCGATTGTCTCATGATTTACGTTAGTTCCACAAACAGAAAACTTACTGAAAAATATATAGATTGGGCAGTTGCAGGCCTTCCAAATTGCAAAAAATTATCACCGCTAGAATTGATAACAAAAAAGGACTGCACCAAAGCAGTCTTACTTGGTTTACTACGTGGAACACATCTTGTTTATAGATGGGCCGAAAAAAACGACATAGATTTCTATTATATAGACAGGCCGTACTGGGGGGAGACTAGAAATCATCCTTACTACATGAAGATTGTTAAAAACAATTTTCTTAAGAACTGGCAGGAAGATAGACCGGACGATAGATTCAAAAAATCTTTCCCGTGGCCAATTAAACCATGGAAAAAAAATGGCAAAAATATAATTGTATGTCCACCATCCAACGCTATAAAGGAATTCCGTGGAGTACATAACTGGCTTGATAAAACAATAAAAACACTTAAAGAGAATACTGACAGACCGATTATTGTCAAAACTAAAGGATACAATCCACTTATAGTAGTGGACAAAAACGGTGGTTATGTTGTTGCAGGAAAAGACAATCAAAAACCTAGTGGACCAATTGACTGGAATGACGCATATGCAATAGTAACTTACAATTCCAACATAACATTAGAAGCGACCACAAGAGGAATACCGTGTTTCACAGATCCACATAATGCATGTGCACCTATATCAGAAACTGATTTTACAAAAATAGAGACACCTAAATATATTGACCGAGAGCCGTTATACCATTCAATGGCATACGGTCAGTTCACAGCAGAAGAGATGAGGAACGGTTATGCATGGAGAACACTAGATGAAAGTTGAAATATTTAGAAGAACAGTTAAGGACAGGCGTAGGGGAGCAAGTTGGGATCTACTACAATACATGGCCGAGGGCGTTAGAGCATGCGGAGACGAACCTATAATTGTTAACGAAAATATGACGGGTGCATGGCAAGAAAATGAAATGGAACCTACAGCACCTATTGGTTGTATGTTTGGGTATGGCGGAACTAATCAAAGACATCACACCAAAGGGAGAAGGTTGGATCTGGTTGAACGTGCAAAGAAAAAGGGCATATACATCATAACATTCGATGGCGGACTTTTATCTAGTTTTGGTAACGTCCATGGCCCGGATCACCATTGGCGGGTTTCGTTGTACTCACCCATGAACAACGGAAACTTTTTAAGCGACAACTCTCCTGCAGATAGATGGGAAGCGGCTAAGACTAGGTGGGATGTCAAGAGCGAACCATGGAGAAAATCCAACCAAAGCGATCCAATAATGTTTGTGCTACAACCTAAAGACAACTGGAGTATGAACGAACTTGATCCAATCGATTGGTTCCACAAAGTTTATGATAAACTGAGACCAATCACAGATAGAAAATTTATTGTGAGGCCTCATCCTAATCACGTAGTTGCAATGGAAAATCGTTTAAACGAATTCCCTGAGGATGTTGAAGTACACATTGGCCAGAAATATTTTAAAGGAGATGAGAAAAAGTACTACAGATTCCATTTCCAAGAAGCAATAACTAATTGTCATGCTGTTGTTACTCACAATTCTACTGCCAGTGTCGACTCTTGCGTTCGTGGAATCCCTACCTTTGTTACCTCAGATCTTGCAATTTGTTGGCCAGTAGCAAACACTGATTTAAACAATATAGAAACACCAAAATATCCAGAAAGGACACAATGGTTATACGACCTTGGCTATAAATTGTGGAGCGAAAAAGAAATTAGAGACGGCACGGTGTTTAAAAGATACAAAGCAAAGTTGGGACTATAATGTGTGGCATATACGGTATAACCGAACACAATCCAAAATTCATTAAAAATTTTATAGATATATGTAAGCACAGAGGCCCTGACGGTTCGAGTGTTTGGCACAATGATAGCATAACCTTGGGTCATAACCTATTAAGCATAATGGGTGAACCAGGTAATGCAACACAGCCTTGGACAACTCCTAAAGGAAACAAACTTGTTTATAATGGAGAAATTTTTAATTACTACGAACTAAAAGAGAAACACAAGGAGTTTAAAGACACTTCAGGCTGTGACACCGAACTACTTGCTTGGGGATTAGATAAATTTGGTTTGGCCTTCATTGACGAAATAGACTCCATGCACGGCTTTGCTTACTACGAAGTCGATAAGAATACACTTACATTGAGTAGAGACCATGCAGGCGTAAAACCTGTGTACTATGCAGAGATTAAAGAAGGATTAGTGTTTGGTTCTGAGATAAAAGGAATGTTAGATAAAGTTCCAAACAGTAGAACAATGGATAACCTTGCTGTAAGTTTTATGGCAAGAACTGGAATCAATGCTTTGCGAAATACCTTTTTCACAGGTATAAAAAAATTACTTGCAGGAGAAACAATAGTATACAATATTGCTAATAAAAAAATTGTACAGACTCACAGAGTACATATTAGGCCAACGAGCAACAAACAATTTAACGAACAAGAGTTTAGACAGAAGGTTAAAAAAACAGTAGAGATGTGTTCTATTGGTAGAAGAAAGATTGGCGTGTTCTTAAGCGGAGGCCTCGATTCAAGTGTGGTAGCATATGAACTCAAACAACTGAAAGGCGAAGCAAACACATTTACAAATAGGATGGAACCAAACGTACGAGCGGATGAGGACTACAATAGTGATGCCAACTGTGCTAGTATTCTTGCAAAACAAAATAGTTTTAATCACAAAGAAGTTGTAATCACACCCGAATCATTTATAGATAGTTGGGACGACAGCATCTACTACATGGAGCAACCTGTGTATAACCCCAGTATGTCTATGTACTGTTCAACAAATAAATTTTTATCTGACAACGAAATAATAGTAACAATGGCCGGGGATATGGGAGATGAAATACTTGCAGGCTATCCAAAGTATTGGAAAATGAAAAATCCAGAATGGTTAGAAAAACAAATAGGAAAAACAAAAATAGAAAGTTGGGACGATGTGCTGAGGCTTTGGCTGAACAGAATTAAACGTCCATTACAATTAACTAACAATCCTATAAGTGACGACATATTAATAAAAGAATTCCGTAAATGTTACCCGGGGGAACTATGGAATCCTAACGATCCCATAGGGTCACACATGGCCTTGGACTGTGTAGCACAGGTTCCAGAAGAGATGTTTAGTCGAAACGACAAATATGGAATGGCATACAGCATGGAAGGACGTTTTCCTTTAGCAACAAAAATGTTTATGCAATATTGTTTGAGTATGCATACAGATCTAAAATTAGGTCCTGACAAAAACGATACCAAAATTTTTATTAAAAGAGCATACTTAGGTAAGTTGCCAAACGAGATTATTAACAAATTAAAAACCGGTTGGACTGTTCCTGTTGGACATTGGCTAACCACCAGCACTAGTGACAAACTAACAAAATTTTACAAGGAAAGAACAGGTGAACAATCTAAACTTGATGTAACCAAGGCAAGTCAGAAAGCAGGCAAGGCACTTATACCCGCATGGATGGTGAGTGATTGGATTAAAAAATACACTATGAATAGGTAGATTAAATATCGATATCATGAAAATCAAAGTCATCACATCATACAAACCAGGCACTTGGGAAGAGTATGCCAAGCGAGCAGTTGACAGTGTGTTAGAACATTGGCCGGCAAATACTGACGTGGCAGTGTATCATGAATCACAAACACAAGACATATTCGAACATCCGAGGGTGCAATGGCTAGATGCTCACCAGGTACAGCCTGAATTACTGAAATTCAAAAACAAGTATAAGGACGACCCGGTTGCTAATGGTGAGATACAGGAAATACCAAACGGGGTGAGGAGGCCTGGACCTATGCCTGAAAAAGGCTCGTTTCAATGGAATGCTGTAAGATTTGCTAACAAAATATTCTGTGTGACACATGCAATAAAATCGTCTGCTGGTTATGATTATGTCATCTGGTTAGATGCGGACACTTATTCTTTTAGACCTATGCCAGAAAATTTCTTAGAAAAGTTATTGCCTGAAGACAGCCTAATTACCTATCTAGGAAGGGGAGATGAAGACCCGGAATGTGGATTCGTTGGTTACAATCTTAGACACCCGGAAATTAAAAATCTAACCAAGGATTGGGAAGAACTTTACATGAGTGACCAAATATTCAAACTTACATCAGGATGGACCGACTGCTCATCGCTTATACACTTATCCAACAAATACCAAAAGCATAAAAATATAAAAGTAAATGATATTGGACATGCTGGTGGCGTCAAAGGTCATCACGTTTTTATTAATAGTGTATTGGGATTGTACATGGATCATTTCAAAGGTAAAAGAAAAAAGTCTGGTACTAGTTGGAGAAAGGATTTTTGGCCACAATCACGTTCAGAGATAAAAGATATTGCACAACTGGATTATTGGAAACAAATTAAAAATTAATGAAACTAGAAGTTTGGACACAGTACGGACCGCTTAACTCAGAACCTATATTCAACGCATTTATAAAAAGTCTGCGAGATGCAGGAGACGAAGTTGTATTGAACAAGAGCAGTGATGCGGACGTGGCTGTAATTTGGAGTGTGCTATGGTTAGGCCGGATGCAAAATTACAAACAGATATGGCAGAGATACAGACAAGCCAACAAACCAGTCATAGTGCTTGAAGTTGGAGGACTAAGACGAAACAAAAGTTTTAAGATTGCAATAAATGGCGTTAATAGGAAAGCAGACTTTGCCAATCAAGAAGTCGACGACAAAAGATGGCATCTGTTTCGGCACGAACTGAAACCATGGAAACAGAGAGGACAGACTATAATGTTACTTGGACAACACCATAACTCTGAACAGTGGGCAGGAATGCCAGACATGGGAAAATGGTTCGAATTACAAATACAAGAATTAAGAAAGTACACAGATCGTCCAATACATATTAGGCCTCATCCAAGAAATAATATAAGTTTCAACATAAAAAAATATCCTAACGTAACTCTTAAAAATCCTATAATGGATACAAGCACAATAGACGATACGAATTTTAAAGACACACTCAAAACTGCTTGGGCAGTAATAAACCATAGTTCAAATCCTGCCATGGAGTCAGTCATTAACGGTATCCCTGTGTTTGTGTCTGAGAGCAGTCTGTGTTATGATGTTGGTAATCATTCTCTAGCAAATATCAATAATCCTGAAATGCCCGATAGACAGGTGTGGGCCAACAAGTTATCATACACTGAATGGTTTGCTGACGAGATAGAAAAAGGACTGCCATGGAGAAGGGTCAAGAAAAGATTAGAGGAAAAATATTTAAATGGCCAACAGTAAAGGCGAGTTTACGAAAGATAACCTGGCAGAGTTCCGATCACTGTGCGATCACCATTGGGAAAGCACTTGGATGCCTTATCGAGATTTTTTTGAAAATAAGTCGTGTGTCGATGTTGGCATGTGGAAAGGTATCCTAAATGCAAAGGCAAAAAAAGATTTTAATTGCAATACAACTATCGGTGTAGAACCAAACGGAACACACCTATCTGATTGTGGGAAAATAAATCCTTATACTAAACTCTATACCAGTATCGAACAGTTACCACACATGATCAATACAGACATTGTTTTGTTACACGGAGTAATTTGTTTGATGGGCATACACTGGATACACGAATTAGAAAATTTGTTAATAAAAGTCAACTGTAAATATATTCATATCCGGCACCAGGGAGGAGATATTTTCAATAATGCAATACCCACAGGAACTAAAAGAGAAACAAATAGGTACAATCTTAATTCATATAAAGATAATCCTGTGTCAGATGATATTATCAAATTTTTAAATGCAAAGGAATTTGATCTAATGGACCAAAAAATTCTTAGTATAAAAGATAGTATAATGATATTCCAAAGGAGAAATAGTTGATGGAGATACTTCCAATAGAGTTTGAACCATATGTGGGGGAAACTGTAAACACAGTTCTTAGAATAAAGAACAGAAAAAAGACACAAGAAACTGAGTGGTATCCTGATAAGGTAAAAGCAGTGCCAAGAGGAAATGCATACTGCATAGGCAACGGGCCGTCACGTAAAGATTTTGACTTAAACAGATTGAAAGCATCCGGTCAAACATATGGCTGTAATGCATTGTACAGAGATTTTATGCCAGACTTCATATTCTCTGTGGACACAAAAATGGCCACGCAGATGGTGGAAGACGAAGTTGGATTGAAGACTGTACACTATGCGCCTGCTTTAGAAGTAAACAGAAAACAGAGCAAGGGTATGATAAACCTCATACCTAACAATCCACATTGGATATCAGGTAATGCCGCTTTCTGGACAGCGGGAGTGCATGGGCACAAGAACATATATCTCATAGGATACGACTTCAGGGAATATGGCAAGGGCGAACTTAACAACATGTACCAAGACACTGTCTGTTATGGCGAACGTAATGATGATAAAATTTTCGATGGTTGGTTAAAACAGTTTCGCGATATGTTGAAGATGAGGCCTTATGTAAATTATACTGTTGTGCATGACAATCCCCCGGAGTACATGAACCACTTGCAGACAGGAACTGATCATGGAAATAGCAAAGTTATAAGTTATGCTGAATTCGAAAAAGTGCTAACACCTTGATAGGCCTAGACCGGCCAATTTAAATTTAGTTCGCCAAGCAAAAAAGTTTTTATTATGATTTGCGTATGGATCTTTTGTCCATGTCATTTGATATAAATGCACCATTTCGTGTGCTAATGTTTCAATAAAGTCTTTCCATTTTGGAAATTTGCAGTGTAACTCTATATAGAAATCTAGTTCAATATGATAAGGAATAACTCTTTGGTCAAATTTGCCTTTGGGTGTTTTCCTGTTATCCCAATTGGCAACACATCTACCCCAATCTTTATGTAACTTCCTAATGTGTAATGGTACCATTGGTAATCTGCTGTTAAACAAGGCACGATTAATATACCTGAACCACTGATATGCTTGTTGCTCCGTTGGCTTAAAACCTACTGTATTTTTATATCTAGTCGCAGTGTTTTCCAACTTAACTTTCAGTTGTTTCTTAACATTTACCGCTTTGTTCTTTACTTTTTTCATGGTTGACAGTTTTACCAGTTATGTTATACTATTAATAATTATCTAAAATACCATGACAGAAATGCACACAGATTTACCAAAAACTATTAACGAAGCACTTAAAATACTAGCATATAATGATATTTTTTGGGTAAATCCATCAATGATAGGTTCTACAGCCGTAATTAAGCCACACCCCAAAGACCACGAAACAGTAAGGTCACTGGCAGAATCCCAATATGCCTGGACAGAAAAGCAGGCCAGACTAGCACTGGTCATACTGAAAAGATACCTGACCAAGTTCCAAGCACACGGCATGGACATCAAGAAATTACTGGACAACCCAGTGTACGAGGAGGCCTTCCGTGTAATAAGTTTTGACAAAGTTATAGAGAAATACACAGACGAAGATAATGTCGACAAGATAGAAATGAGATTTCCTTACAACAAGAAAGTAATACAACTGATACGTTGCATGAAAGACAAACGTGGCCTACCCGGAATGTATGCACTGTACGATGGTGAGAAAAAGAAATGGACTTTCTTACACAGCGACGTTACTGCTTACTATCTAACACTGATAGCAGTAAGATACGATTTCAAATTCATGGACGATGGTTTACTGAACGACTATGAAGAAATTAAGAAAGAAGTAGTGGGACATCGTCAACCAACAGCAAGATTGATGGCCGGGCAAGTTGTGTTAGACAACGCTCCGGAATCACTACAATTATACTGGGACGAGAACTTGAAAACTAAAACAGTGTTGGCTCAAGTGGACTCATTAAAAAACTTCAGCATATCTACCAAAGGAATCAACGTACCAGCCGAGACCACAGTAGGTCACAAGATAGCACACAACAACTATCACAAGTTATGGATAGACTCCAAGGGATTCACAAAGAATGATGTAGTCAGAGGGTTGATAGAGTTGGATTGTTTTCCGTTGATGATGCCGGTGAGTGGCGACATACACATGGAGGAAGACGTAAGGAATTTTTGGGAATGGTTAAACGCTTTCAAGGCAAACGGCATAGATATACTGAACGATTGCAGTTGGGGTTTTGATATTAAAGAACCAATTTACAAAAAAGATTTAGATAAATTTACAAATGAAAGACACTGGCTAGTGGACAATCAAAAACCACATGAGTTCTTTGAAAACTTGTTTGAACTACACCAAATGAGTAAACAGTTCAAACTTATAAGTGATAATACCAAAATTATATTTGTGAGGAACAGAATACCAAGAGCTTTGATCAAGAGTAAAAGAAAACCAAGAGCATCACTTGTTGCACTTGGTGGCGGCCATTATGCAACAGGTACAGACAATCTTAAAAGAATGCTTGAAAATCTTCCAAAAAAGTTGTATTATAGTGATTATCAGCCAAGCAGTTGGGATTGGCATGATCGTGTTATAGTAAAACTTTAGAATGAGCAGTTGTAAACTAGTAATAAAAGATGAAGTGAATGTGAAGTTTGAGAATCTATCTCTCGAATGGCGTAAGAGATTATCTAACAAATTCAAATATGAAATACCATATGCAAGACATCTACCTGCTGTAAAACTAGGAAGGTGGGATGGCAAGGTAAGTTTCTTTGGTTTGGGTGGCACGACTTATCTCAATCTAGTTGATCAGATTATACCCATCCTAGACGAAGGCGGGGTATACATAGATGTTGAGGACAAAAGAGAGCAACATAACTTTGAATTCAAAACAGTAGACAAAAATTACCTGTCACACATAACTTGGCCAGAAGCACACCCGTGTGCCGGACAGCCTATTCAATTAAGGGACTATCAGGTCGAGACAATAAACAAATTTATAGAAAATCCACAGTGTATACAGGAGATTGCCACCGGAGCAGGTAAAACAATTATTACAGCGGCGTTATGCCAATTGGTAGAACCTTATGGACGTACACTAACAATAGTGCCAAACAAAAGTTTAGTCACACAGACCGAAGAGGACTTTCTTGCTTGTAATTTAGATACAGGAGTTTACTACGGAGACCGGAAAGAACTAGGAAGATTTAATACTATTGCAACCTGGCAATCATTGAATGTATTAGAAAAGAAAAGCAAAGACGAGCACACTACTGATTTCCTAGAAGCGATAAAAGGTATCAATACAATCATTATAGACGAAGTACACATGGCAAAAGCAGATGTGCTGAAAAGATTACTAACAGGGCCATTTGCACACTGTGGCATACGTTGGGGACTTACAGGTACTGTTCCTAAAGCGGACTTTGAGTTCATGGGTTTGAAATGTAGCATAGGTGAAGTTGCAAACAGGATTCAAGCAAGTGAATTACAAGACAAAGGTGTACTTGCAAATTGTCACGTGAATGTTTTACAGACGCAAGACCACCCACAGTTCAAAACCTATGCGGAAGAACTGAAATGGCTAACTACGGATAGTACCAGAATGAGCTGGGTGGCTAATACAATAAAAGATATTTCAACATCGGGTAACACGTTAATTTTAGTAGACAGAATATCTGCGGGCGAAATACTCAACAAGAAGTTAAAGGACTCTGTGTTTATATCGGGGTCTACAAAAAACTTAGAAAGGAAAGAACACTACGATGAAGTGTCTACAACACAGAATAAAATTATTATCGCGACTTATGGGGTCGCATCCGTTGGAATTAATATTCCTAGGATATTCAATCTTGTTCTTATTGAACCTGGCAAATCTTTTGTAAGGGTAATACAGAGCATAGGACGAGGCATTCGTAAAGCCGAAGATAAAGAGAACGTGCAGATCTGGGATATTACCAGCAGTTGCAAGTTTGCCAAAAGGCATTTGGGAGCAAGGAAAAAGTTTTACAAAGAGGCCAATTACCCGTATAATATAGAAAAGATAAATTATGAAAATCCTTACACTTGATAACAGAACCTACAAACTAGAGAAGATACCCGAATGGGTAGATGAGAATCTAAGATTTGCAGTTCTAGATAATTCTGATCCAGAGAATCCGGATTTCTTTTACATACCGTTAATATTTCTAGAGAGCTTCAATGCCCCAGCGGCAGTATTAGAAATAGGACCGCACAAGATAAAGATGCCACTGGACTGGAAAATGCTTATAGGAGAAGCAGGACAATCTGAAATGCATGTGTTGCCAATCACAAGTCTTAACGACAGAGGGTTTGATGCATTTACTTTTAATCCTTTATCAAGTCCTAAACCAGACTTCCATCCAATAGATGTGGTGGACATATACACAGAAGTAAAATGGTACTTTCCAAAAATCAAATCAGGACAGATGTTGGCCGTGCCTTTAAACAATGGTCATAAACCAATGTGTGCTTACTTCGTTAAAGATATTTCTAGACAATGTGAACAAGTAGACTATGGCTCAGTCTGGTAGAAAAACAATTAGAATAGATGCGCCATTAATGAGGATACAGAACAAAGCAATATGGATGGATCAAGGTGAGTGGGCGAGGGACTTTTTTCATTGGTGCAATAAGAATAAATTTAAGATAACAGCCTACACACATTTACATGGAAAAATAAAATTGTCGTTCTTAACAGCAAAAGAATGTACAATGTTTGGATTAAAATATGCCAGCAGAAAAAAATAGAAAATTCTTTGATCTAAGAAACGGACTGAAAGCGGTAGACTTCAGGAACAAGGATTATTTTGACAGGATTGATGACAAGGAGAAATCATTGTACTCCCCATACATGTTGATGAGATATGTTTCCAATGTGTCGTCAAAGGATCCGTTCTACATAGAACACTACATAGAGATGGTTAACGAGTGTGTGAACAAGCACTGTTTCACACTAGGGAAACACAAAAAATTATTATGGATACTAACCTCCATGTGTGGTGCAGAGACACAACAGTTTCATCAATGGATCAAACCCATGAAGCGTGTACCAAACAAGAGTCTTAAGAAACTGCAACAGATATATCCAACATGGAAAGAAAAAGATCTAGAAACACTAGACAAAGTAATAACAGATAGAGAACTAGAGGAATTAATAGAGGCACATGGCATCGACAAATAAATGCACATACTGTGGCAAAGAGTTTGCAAAGGAAAGAACTTTGCAAGTACACTTATGTGAACCTAAACGAAGATATCTACAACGTGATGAGAAGTGGGTGGTGAACGCATTCATGGTGTTTCAAAGATTTTATCAGATACATCAACACAACTCTAAACCAAAGACCTACGACGACTTTGTGAAAAGTTCTTACTACAATGCATTTGTAAAGTTTGGTCGATTCATCATGCATATAAATCCGCTGTATCCAGACAAGTACATAGACTACGTGCTACAATCAAAAGTGAAATTGGATCATTGGTCGAGAGACGATCTCTATGAACTTTACCTAGTTGAAGCACTAAAAACAGAACCTGTGGAGGCCGCACTACAAAGAAGTATCACTACCATGATGGACTGGGCCACAGAACAAAATGCACAATGGTCAGACTACTTTAGATTGGTCAACACCAACAGAGCGGTGCAACACATACAGCAAGGAAAAATTAGTCCATGGTTACTGTTAGGTTGCAGTGCAGGCAAAAGGATGTTAAAATCATTCAACGACGAACAATTACAAATGATAGAAAAATTTATTAACACAAGTTTCTGGCCTAGCAAGTTAAAAAGTTATCCTGCTGACTTGATGCTAGTGCAAGACACAGCGAAGGAGGCCAAAATTGTCTAAGATAGATCTTGAAGTTTCTGATAACTTAGAATTCAACGACGGCGACTGTGCTGTAATAATAAAAGAAGATGGATCTATAGGAAGAGTAATAATGCCAAGAGTAAACAAAGCAATGATTGAGTCGGAAGGGTACAAGAAACTGTTAGATGTATTAGAAGTATTACAACCCGGATCACGTGATAAATTGATACAACATGCTGAAAAAGAAAAAGGGAGTGTACACTAATGCCTGATGTAGATATAGATTTCTTTGATCGAGACAACACACTGAAACTTTTCAAACACACACCTGCTTCCATCTTCAAAGAAGGCAAATCTGAAAAACATAAAACAGGTGTTTACTTTCATGCTGTACCAGAACATCCTGTAACAGGACATGCATCTTTGGATTATAAGAATGCAGAAGACAGAGGCTACTTCAAGATCGACTGTCTTAATGTTAACATATACAAGGATGTCAAATCTGAACAGGAATTGGTAGAACTGATGATACAGGAACCGGACTGGGATATGCTCAAGGATCCAAAAGTAGTGGAGAACCTTTTTCACCTAAATGGTCATTTCGGAATAGTATCCAAACTGGAACCGCGAACCATAGAACAACTTGCGGCTGTACTCGCAATCATACGTCCTGCAAAGAGGGGACTCATGTACAAAGACTGGACGGACATAATGAAGGAAGTGTGGATCAGGCCAACAGACGGAAGTTACTTCTTTAAGAAATCACACGCAGTGGCATATGCACAGGCAATCGTAGTACAGATGAATTTGATGAACAGAGCTAAATATAGTTTTGATGCACCATCAAAAAAGTAAAAAGAAAAAATCCAAAAAACATACTAAAAGAAACTCCGCTTCAAAAAAGGATCCATATGGTTATCAGCCAGATAGTCCGTTAACACAACACTATCTTACAACAGGTGCTATACTTCCTGAAAAGAAAGAAGATTAGACCGGACGTCTTACTAACTGTATAGTTCTTCTCTTTACCCGTTTTTTTGAAATTTCAGACAGTTTCACAGTAGGGCCATGAACAATTTCTACATCTTTAGAATTCAATGTTATCAACGTTGAACGGAAATATTTAAATTCTCCTTTTAAGAATATGTTAATTGGTAATTTACGATTGGATTCGTGCCACCAAGTCTCCCCACATTTCAAATACTTCATTTTGTCTTGAGGCATCATTAGTCTACCATAATCGTAAAAACTGATAACATTGGCGTCTTCGTTCTGCACAATGCCCACATACTCCAAATCGCCCTTTCTTATCAGACTCAGGAATGGGAACTTGTCCCTCAACGTGTTAAAAATTTCGTTCATTCTATATCTATAAATACTGTTAAATATGTATTATGCAAACAGTACAAAGGTATTTAATAAATCAATTGGTAATAGCCTACATAAATGGTTATCACGGGAGGAATTCAAAAGTGTACGATAGACGCCTAACACTGCATAGAGGGGTATCAAACCCAGTCACATTCACGTTCAAGAACGAGGATCAGAAGGCACAGGACATCACATCCAAGACTTACGAGTTCAACATGATCGATTCTGAGAGCAAGAAAGCAGTGATCACAAAGACATTGAGCATACTGGATGATGGGTCAACGGTGAGCACAAAAGGCGATGCTAGTTGCACAATCACCGAAGGCGACTTATTACCATTAGATGCAAAATTCTATAACTTCTCAGTGCGAGAAGTAAAGTCAGACGGAAGCAGAGAAATTACATATGCAGACACAGGATATGCGGCCGCTGGTACAGTGGAATTATTAGATGGTGCATATCCAGAATTTGTATCAAGCACTAGTGTTTCAAGTTTCACAGGAACAGGTGGGCCGCTGACATACACGTCAGGATCTATAGATGCAAGGCCCGGCATCAATAATAACAAGGCGTTACACACAATCGCAGTTTACACCAAAAACTTCTCAGGAGCATTGAGAGTACAAGGAACAATGAACGCTACACCAGGCGATGCTGATTACTTTGACATTACCATGGAAGGCGCAAGTTCTACTGCAAATTCTTTTACCGACTCAACCACAGTTACCAATTTCAACTTCACAGGCGTTTATCACAGTGTGAGATTCAGTTGGGGTAATGATGATGATAACACCGGCGTGATTGACAAAATCCTATATAGACAGTAAAATAGTATAGATTATGAATCTTATACAGAATACAATTCTGACTAGTCTGCCTGCGGGCAGAAAGAAGACTCCGAGTGGTTGGATCAGTTTCAACGCACCTTGTTGTGTACACAACGGCGAGACTGCAGACAAAAAGAAACGTGGTGGAATAATGACGAGTGCCGATGGCACTGTGAGTTATCACTGTTTCAACTGTGGCTTCAAAGCAAGTTATGTGATAGGTAGAAAACTTGCATACAAAATGAGACAGTTCATGGGTTACATAGGAGTTCCGGATGACACGATACGTAAGTTGGCCATAGAAGCCATGCGTGAAGAAGAGAGTGATGTGAAATATGAAAAGAAAAAATTTGTAACATTTGGAAAAAAAGATCTGCCAAACAACACAAAACCATTAGACTCTTGGTTAGAGAAATACACAACAGGCACGTTGTCATCTACAGAGCAAACGAGCATAGATAATTTGTTAACCTATTTGACTAGTAGGGGGATTGGCCCCGATTGGTATGACTTCATGTACTCGCCTAGCAAGATATGGGACATATATCAAAGGCTATTGATACCATTCTATTGGAGGGGAGAGATCGTAGGGTTCACTGGCAGAGTGTTTGAAGACTCACAAGCAGTGAAATATTACACAGACGTGTGGCCGGGATATGTTTTCAATATGGACGCACAAGACTGGACAAGGAAGTTTGTCATAGTGACAGAAGGACCATTTGATGCGATATCCGTTTCTGGTGTGAGTATACTTGGTAGCGAGATAAATGATACACAAAGAGAACTGATAGATGGCCTTGGTAGAAAGGTAATTGTTGTACCAGATAGAGATGCTCCGGGAGAAAAACTAGTTAACCAAGCAGTTGAATTTGGATGGAGTGTGGCTTTTCCAGAATGGGAAGATGGAGTTGACGATGTGGCTGATGCTGTGTTAAAATATGGTAGACTGTTTACAATACAATCTATACTGAAGACAACTGAGTCAAGTAAACTTAAAATAGATTTGAAGAGAAGGATGTATGGCTGAATACACATTTGATGTACAAAAACTTTATATAGAGATGCTCCTGGCAGATGCGGAATCGTTTGCAAGGGCACAGAATATATTCAAACCTGAATCGTTTGATCGTAAACTACAGCCTATTGCTAAATTTGTAAAAGACTACATGGACGAATACAAGGTGATGCCGGATGTCGAACAGGTGAATGCCAAACATGATATAAAATTAAAATCAGCGAAAGATCTCGATCCAGCACACTTCAACTGGTTGTTAGACGAGTTTGAAACATTTTCAAGACACAAAGCACTAGAACATGCGATACTTTCATCTGCAGACCTTCTAGAGAAGGGAGACTATGCTCCTGTGGAGGACATGGTTAAAGATGCAGTTAATGTAGGATTGACCAGAGATCTTGGTACAGATTACTTCGAAGATCCTAAAGGAAGACTCGAAGCACTTAAGGCAAACAACGGACAGATCAGTACAGGGTGGGGTAACTTGGACAAGAAACTGTTTGGTGGATTCAACCGAGGAGAACTAAACATCTTTGCAGGTGGATCAGGTGCAGGTAAGAGTTTATTCTTGCAGAATCTTGCGGTTAACTGGGCACAGGCTGGACTGAACGTGTGTTACATATCTTTTGAATTGAGTGAGCAACTTACTGCTATGAGATTGGATGCAATGATGACAAACATTCCAACTAAAAAAGTGTTTCCTGAAATTGATAATGTTGAAATGAAAGTTAAGATGTTGAAGAAGAAATCAGGTACTTTGCAGATCAAATATCTACCAAGTGGTAGTAACGTGCTAGATGTAAGAACATATCTAAAAGAATTAGAATTAAAAAACAAAAAGAAAATAGATTGCATTCTTATTGACTATTTGGATCTAATGATGCCTAAGAGTAAAAGAATATCTCCAGCGGATTTGTTTATCAAGGACAAATATGTTTCGGAGGAACTAAGGAACTTGGTGGTTGAGAAACATTGTGTATTAGCAACAGCATCACAGTTGAATAGGGCATCTGTAGAAGAGATAGAGTTTGATCATTCTCACATATCGGGCGGACTGTCTAAGATACAGACTGCAGATAATGTAATAGGTATATTCACAAGCCGGGCAATGAAAGAGCGTGGCAGATATCAAATACAGTTTATGAAAACTAGATCAAGTTCTGGAGTTGGCCAAAAAGTAGATTTAGAATTTGATGTTGACAGTCTGAGAATCAGAGACCTAGCAGACGATCCGGAATATAAACAGTTTGATAAACAGAGAAGTACAATATATGACTCGCTGAAGCAAACATCAAAAGTATCAGCATCAGATGGTACACCAAAAGATGCTAGGCCGGGTGTTCCTGATCCTCGTAAAGGAGACACAATAGGCAAGGTCAAGGCTACAGTGGAAGGCGGCAAACTGAGACAACTGTTAAACGAACTCCATTCAGACGAAGAACAATAACCAAAAAAATATCTATAATAATATACGCAGATAAATATTCATGTCCAGAGCTTTATGCGAGAGGCGATAACAGGCAAACATAGGCATGAAAAATAAAGAACTAAACGACATAACAAGGCTATACGATAGATTCATTAGGCATTGTCCAGGCACAGAAGAATACA
>Ga0163179_10000935_pt1 | contig 20868 bp, 8 predicted proteins | sample AtlANTMetagenome_FD_109643 | JGI IMG/M metagenome (GOLD analysis project Ga0163179, IMG submission 109643) | Marine eukaryotic phytoplankton communities from the Atlantic Ocean - Atlantic ANT 2 Metagenome | ecosystem: Environmental > Aquatic > Marine > Oceanic | place: North Atlantic Ocean...
CGCGGTCATCGGCGTCTACGAGGGTTCACTGTCGAATGCAGGCGAAGATATTGATCTGGTCGATGGTGCCGGCAATATCCTCTTCTCGGTCAATTACTCCGATAATGATCCCTGGCCTGTTCGTGCAGATGGCTTTGGTGCAACGTTGGAATTGGCCGACGTCAATGGCGTCAACGTTGCTACTCAAAGCAAGTGGTATAGCTGGCGAGCCAGTAGTGAGAATGGTGGGTCACCCGGCCAGGCTGGAAGTGGGCCTGCTGGCGTCGTGATTAATGAAGTGGTTGCCAACACGAATGGTGATCTCGAAGATTCGATCGAGCTGCACAACGTGACGGAAGCAGCAATCGACATCAGCGGCTGGTTGCTCAGCGACAGTGCTGGCGACCGCGACAAGTTCTCGGTTCCCGCCGGGACCAATCTGGCAGCAGGCGGTTACATCGTCTTCGACGAAGGTGACTTTAACGCTGACACCCCGGTGGGGGACAACGAGAGCTTCGCACTGGGACGAACCGGTGACAGCGTCTGGCTGACGAAGGCAGACGGTTCCTTTGTCGATGATATTCACTTTGGCGAGACGAAGGCAAACGCTTCGCTTGGTCGCATGCCCAATGGTTCGGGCCGACTCGCGCCGTTCTCACAGACGACGTTTGGTGCTCAGAACGTGTCACCGAGCGTAGGTCCGCTTGTGATCAGTGAGGTGAATTACAATCCTCTTGCTTCGGAAGCCGCCTTGGCCGCCGATCCCACACTCGAAACGAGCGATTTGGAATACATCAAACTCCATAATTCCTCAGCGAGTGAGATCGATCTGACGAACTGGCGAGTTCGTGGTGGTACCGATTACAACTTCGATGATGGAGTGAAGATCGGGGCTGGCGAATCGCTGATCCTGCTGAAGTTCAACCCGGACAATCCGGAGAACATCAATCAGGTGAACGCCTTCAAGGCTCATTATGGCCTGGATGAGAGTGCTCGCCTGGTGGGTGGGTACGCCGGCTTGCTGAACAATAGCGACGATCGTATCACGCTGTTGCGACCGGATACGCCGGCAGAGAATACGCCGAATGAAATCCCACACGTCATCGAAGACGAAGTTCTCTACGACGATCTGGCACCCTGGCCGACCGAGGCTGATGGGACTGGCCGAGCGTTGTCGCGAGTTTCACTGACTGCTTTCGGTAACGTGGCTTCGAGTTGGGTTGCCGGTGCCTTGCCAGAGTCGTTGGCAAGTGAACTGTCGGGTGACTTCAATGGCGACGGCACACTTGATGCTGGCGATATTAATCTTCTGTTCGCTGAGATTCGTAATGGCACCAATGATGCTGCCTATGATCTGAACGGCGATAGCCTGGTGGATACTGCGGATCGTGATGTTCTGGTCAAGACACTGATCGGTGCCGATTACGGTGATGCAAATCTTGATGGTGTTTTCGACTCGAACGATCTCGTGACCATCTTTATCGCGGGCGAATTCGAAGATGGTGTGGCTCTCAACTCCGGTTGGGAAACAGGTGACTGGGACGGTGACGGCGACTTTGGAAGTGGTGACCTTGTGATCGCCTTCCAAGATGGTGGTTACGCAGCAGCCGGCCCTCTGGGAGCACGTCTCGATATGGCTCGCATCGGCGGAGCGTTGGCAGAAGGTCCGAAAGCTCAATTCACCGATGGCCTGTTAACCACGGCTTCGACGACCAGCCAGCCACTAAGCTCGCAAGTCGAAGTTGAACTGATCGACGAAATGGTCGAGTCGTTGTTCGACAATGATCAGCTCGCAGACGATAAGGGCACGGCGATCGACGATGTTGCGGGTGCCCTGGTCGACGACGGAATCAGTATCTGACCGCTAGATTCAAACAAAACCCGCCAGGAAGCTCCTCTGCGATTGCAGTAGGAGCAGCTTCCGTTTCGGCGTCTCACCACGCCCTGTCTTGGTTTCGGTCGAGGCGATCATTGAATGTCGTGGATCAAGTTGAAAGGCTGTATAAATTTCTGAATACGGACCGGTAATTGCTGGGACTTAGCCAGTTCTTCTTTTATAATTCGCACTAGTCCTCACTCGAGGGTTGCGACCAATTCTCAGGCGACATTCGATCGAATTGGTGGCTCGGCGACAAACGTGGGTGAGTCAATCCCCGCCGCTTATTGTTTCTCAGGTACTGTCACGATCTTTGTCACATCGTTGATGGCCTGTCGTGATCAAACTGCGCACAACCTTACTGTGTAGGTCTACTGTGTAGGTCTATCGAAAGATGTTTCGAAGGAGTCCTTGATGAATCGCTCTGTTTGGAGTTTGAGTCGTAGATCGCATCGGCAATCGCGTCGTCGAGTCGGCTCGCATCACGAGGTGCAGGCCAAACTTGAAATGCTGGAGCCGCGTCATCTTTTGGCGGGCGATCTTGTGATTTCCGAATTTCAGGCGATCAATGTTTCGACGTTGCAGGACGAAGATGGTGACTACTCGGATTGGATCGAGATCCGAAACAGTGCGACTGAAGAGGCTAGTTTGGCCGGCTGGCATCTTACGGATGATGCTGATGATTTGAATAAATGGGCGTTCCCCGCTGTCACGATTCCCGGGGGTGGCCAGATCGTGGTCTTCGCTTCGGACAAAGATCGCGCCGCTGTCGACAGTGAACTTCATACCAATTTTAAACTCAGTGGGAACGGCGAATATCTGGGATTGGTGAAGCCCGATGGGACGGTTTCCAATGATTTTGGGGAACAGTATCCGCCGCAGTTAGAGGATCAGTCTTACGGCCTGGCGGTTGGCCGCAACACGGTTGAAATGGTGAGCGAAGGTGCCGATGTCCGGGCTTTTGTTCCCGTTGATGATTCTTTGCAGGATCGTTGGACCCAACCGGACTTCAGTGATGCCGGCTGGTTCGCAGGGGATTTAGGAGTTGGTTTCGAATCGCTTTATACCGGTTTCGAGCAATCCGACAACTTTGATGGCCCACTCGATGAAAAGTGGACGGTAAGTATTCCTCAGGGAGGGACTTCCACCGTTTCCGTCATCGGCGAGAAGCTTCGGTTTGACGTGCCATCTTCAGGGCAAGACGTCGAGTACGATGACCGTGGCACCGCGCCGGTTGTCTCTCGCAATTTGCCCGGCGAAGGACCTGCAGATTTTGAAATCATCACTCGCGTTACGCAGCGATCCACCGATCGAGGTGCCGCGGGCATTGGGGTGATCGATGCCAATACGGGACAGCTGGCGATTCAGCTGGAATACTACCAACGTATTAACTTCCGTTTGATTGCCGGCGGAGAGTCACAAGGTTCGCGCGTTCGCCAGAGCCAGGACGACTATTACTTGCGGTTGGTACGCGACGGGGCTGAGCGCAGCTGGAAAGGATATTACAAACTAGCAGAAGGCGATGATTGGCAGGAAATTGGTGAGGCGGTTGACGGATTCGATGGGGCTCCTGTGGTGAATTCCCCACAACCAGCCATGTATGCCCGGACGCCGAACAACGTGATGCGAGCCGATTTTGACTTCTACCAGATCATCGTTCCTGATCAGCGTCCGACTTATGGGCCCGAAATCGGGTTGAATCTAGTCAACGAGATGTTCAACAACAACGCCTCGGCTTATCTTCGGATTCCTTTTGATGCGGGTGCAGATCCCAGTGCATTGAATGAGTTGACGATGTCGGCGCAGTATGACGACGGTTTTCGAGCGTATCTGAATGGCACGTTGGTGACCGAGCAAAATGTTCCGATCGAAGCAACTTGGAATTCATCGGCAACGAGCAGTTTTGGTGCGGTGAATGGTCGGATTCCAACTCAGCAAATTGATTTGCGATCGCATCTGGGGGCTTTGCGTCCCGGCGCGAACGTGCTCGCTGTCCACGGAATGAATGTGAATTCGCTCGATCGAGACTTCTTCTTCAACACTCAATTGGTCGCTGCCGAAATCCTCGACGAGTCAGAAAAGCCTTTTATTGTGCCGACACCGGGAGAACCGAATCGTTTGCCCGCCGCTCCTGTTCCTGTCATTGTGGGTGAGCAGGGTGTCTTCTTTGGTACGCGCATGCTGGAATTGCAAATCGAAGACCCCAATCCGTCCCTTGAGATTCGTTACACGTTGGATGGAACGCAGCCGACTCCCGCATCCTTGCTGTATGAGGGGCCATTCCCCTTGACCGAAAGTGCGATGCTTCAAGCACGTACTTTCGACGTCTCGCCTGAACCGTTTTTTGATCCGAGTAACCCTGTGGCGGGAACCTTCTTTGCCCTCGAAGAAGAACTTCGTGAGCGCGACTCGGATGTGCCTCTTGTACTACTCGATTCAATTGGGCAGCGTTTGCCTGGAAGTAGTTCCACTTCTTTGCGTCCGGTCAATGTCCTCGTCTACGACGTGAGCAAGGCCACAGGCCGATCCAAGGTCGATGGCAATGTCGAGTATCTCGGACGCGGCGGCGTACGCGATCGAGGATCGAGTACCGCGGGTCAGCCGAAGCCCAATATGACCTTCGAAACTTGGGGCGCAAACGGCACCACACAGGACGACGACGAAGATATATCGATTGGCGGACTGCCGGCCGATAGCGATTGGGTCTTACACGCTCCCTACAATTTCGACCGTGCCTATCTGAGAAATCAATTCTTCATGGGCTTGAGTAATGAAATTGGTGTCTGGGCGCCGCGGACTCGCGTCGTTGAAGTCTATTTCAATCAACGTAATGGGATCGTGGAAGAACGAGACTACATGGGTAGCTATGTGCTCATGGAAAAAGTCAAACGGGGCGCGAACCGTGTTGATATTACTGAAATCACTCGAGCCGATAGTGATCCCAACAGCGAAGAGATCACCGGCGGCTACATCTGGAAGGTCGATCGTGCTGATCCGGGTGAGCCTTCATTTTCTGCAGGAGGGCAGGGCATTAACTGGGTGGAGCCCAAAAGTCCGAAAGGTCGAGCAGACGAAGACCAGCGGGCAACCGATGCTCAACAGGATTGGGTCACTGACTACTTCAATAATTTCCTCACGGCCTTGCGCACAACTGACATCAATGATCCCGAAGGCTACACGAAGTTCATCAAGGTGGATTCCTGGGTTGAGCAGCATCTGATCAATGTCTTTACATTCAATGTCGATGCTTTCCGGCTCAGCGCTTATTTCTTCAAGGAACGCAATGAGGCGTTGACTTACGGACCTCTGTGGGACTGCGATCGTTGCATGGAATCGACCGATGGCCGAGATGACAATCCCTTGAAATGGGCTGACGCCGGCGGTACTGATTTCTTCAATTACACCTGGTTCCGTGAGCTGTTTCGGGATCCTGGTTTCTGGCAAGAGTACATCGATCGATGGCAAGAACTGCGACGCAATGAATTTAGTCCTAAAAACATTGACTCGATGTTGAATGGATTAGCGGACGAGGCTCGTGAATCAGCGCAACGCAATATCGCAAAATGGCGCGCGAGTGCTCCTCGGCCGAGCAGTCCTTATGACTCTGGAAAACTTGACCGCACCTGGGAGGGTGAAGTCGAACATATGCGGCATTGGTTGCATGCTCGGGCTGATTTCATGGACGGTAACTTTGTCGGGCCGGTTAGCTTTATCGTCGGCGATGAAGCCATGGGCAACGAGAAGGGAACGCGAATCGAAGCGGGTACATCGATCAAGATTCAGGGTCCAAAGGTCGACGCCTTTGATAATCCCGCATTGATTAGCGGAGAACCCGGCGGTGCGATGGCCTCCTATTTCGTGCCCGTTAATAATGAATTGGGTGCCGATTGGGCTAAGCCTGATTTCGATGATACCAGCTGGTCGAAAGGATCCACAGGCATTGGTTTCGACGCGCCTGACGGTGACCACGCGGAATTGATTCGTACTCAAGTTCGTCCGCAGGACTACAACGAAAACGCGACAACCATTCTGTCTCGCATCGACTTCAACGTGGACGACGCAGCCGCGTTGGATGACAACGGCCTTGTGTTAAGGATGAAGTACGATGATGGCTTCGTTGCCTACCTGAATGGTGAGGAGGTGTTGCGAGCCAATATACGTGATGAAGATCTCGCCTGGGATTCTCGCGCTCGCTCACGCTCCGATCGACTGAACGCCAACTTTGAAGCGTTCGATCTTTCGGATTACAAGCACCTGTTAGTCGATGGCAGGAATGTGTTGGGCATCCGAATGATTAACTCACGGGCGACCAACAGTGATATGCTGATGCTGGCCGACCTGAGTACGACAACCTTCCAGATGAATCCAAATGCCACGGTTTACTATACAACCGATGGAACGGATCCACGTGGACCAGACGGTATGCCCTCGCCTTCGGCGGTTGCGTTACCAGCTGGACAGAAGCTTAATATCGATTCGAATACTCGAGTGATTGCTCGTAACTTCGACGACGTTACCGATCGAGGTGGTGAGGCGAGAATTGTCTTGACCGATTGGAGTGGTCCTCGAGAGTACGACTTTGTAGTGAGCGGGTCACAGCTTGCTATCTCTGAAGTTAATTACAATCCCGGTGGAACAAGTCAGGCGGAAGAAGATGCTGGTTTCGGTAACGATGATTTCGAGTTTGTTGAGCTCGTCAATATCGGTGCTACCGCGGTTGATTTGACCGGTGTTGAGTTAGTGGACGGGATTGAATTTGATTTCATCAACAGTAGCATTGCCTCGCTCGGACCTGCTGAACGACTCGTGGTCGTTCGTAATCAAGAAGCTTTTCAGTTGCGTTACGGCAATGATCTTCCGATTGCTGGTGAATACAACGGTACACTCGACAACGATGGAGAGGATATCGATCTGATCGATGGAACTGGCGATCTAGTCTTTTCGATTAGCTATGGCGATAGCGACCCTTGGCCCGTTCGTGCGGATGGGTTTGGAGCGACGTTGGAATTGATCGATCCTATGTCCGTGCAACCTGAGCAACAGAATAAATGGTACCGTTGGCGAGGCAGCACGGATGTCCATGGTTCGCCGGGGAGCGAGGGTTCCGGACCGATTGGGGTGGTCGTGAATGAAGTGCTGGCCCGCACCGAGCGTCCTGTTTCGATCGATGACTCGATCGAATTGCACAACACAACGGGAGCTCCTCTCGACATCAGCGGTTGGGGTGTGAGTGACTCGGCCGATGATTTTTACAAGTTCACCGTGCCTGCGGGAACAGTGATTTCTCCGAGAGGTTATTGGGTCTTCGACGAGGATGATTTCAATCCAGATAATCCTCCGGCTGGTTCGAGTGACTTTGCGCTCAACGGCCGTACCGGTGATGATGTGTGGGTGGTTACCGCCGACGGATCTTTCGTGGACGACGTGCATTTCCGCGGGACCCTCAACGGCGAATCTTTGGCCCGTGTTCCAAACTCCACGGGACGGTTAGCTCCGTTGAAGCGGCCGACTTTCGGTTTGCCGAATATCGATCCGCGCCTGGGACCGGTAGTCATGACCGAGATTCAATACAATCCAGCTCTCTCCGAAGTTGCATTGGAAATCGACCCGAATCTCGATCCGAGTGATTTGGAATTCGTGGAAATCCATAATCCGACAGCCGCCAACGTGACACTTACCGATTGGCGACTCCGAGGAGGTGTCGAGTACAACTTTGGTGAAGGTGATACCTTAGCCGCGGGTGAGACGATTGTGCTGTTGAAATTCAATCCCGCGGATCCGGAAAATATTAATCAGTTGAATGCCTTCCGTGCCCAATACGGCATTAACGAAGAAGTTCGGTTGATGGGTGGCTATCGAGGCCAACTGAGTAATGCCGATGATCGCATCGTCTTGTTGCGGCCGGATGGATTGGTTGAAGAAGACTCGGACGAGTTAATTCGAGTTCAAGAAGATGAAGTTCTTTACGATGACCTGGAGCCGTGGCCGAAGAGTGCAGACGGAACAGGCCATTCGCTGCAACGGAGCAGCGTGGATGCCTTTGGCAATATCGGCCAGTCATGGATTGCCACCGTGCCCACGCCCGGAAGTCCTGACGCTTCTCTCGTTGGCGATTTCAATCTTGATGGCCTGATCAACCAGATCGATATCAATCTGTTGACCGAGCAAATGCGGTCGCCAATACCCGATCTGAGCTTTGATCTCACGGCTGACGGAAAGGTCAATGCGGATGATCGTGACACGATGATCGAGGATGTCGTGGGAACCGACTTTGGTGACTCGAACCTTGATGCTGTCTTCAATTCAACCGACCTGGTGATCGTCTTCCAGGCCGGGGAATACGAGGATGAGGTTGCCTTAAATTCGCTTTGGGAAACGGGTGATTGGAACGGCGATGGCGATTTCGGATCCAGCGATCTGGTGCTCGCCTTCCAGAAAGGCGGCTATGCGGCAGCTGGTCCTGGGGCGCTGGATTTTCGGGCAATTGCTGCGGCATTGTCTCACGATATCGTGGATAACGCCGACCTGAATGAAATGGTGACCGAGCAAATTAGTGTCCAAGAAAAATTGCACCCCTTGGCGATTGAATTGATCGACGAGAGTCTCGAATCCCTTTTTGAAGCGGATCTTGAATTCGACGAAAAAGAAATGCAGGAGCTCGGTCGCAACCTGGACGAAGTCGGACAACTCAAGGGAGGTGTTTAGGGCGTGCGACGTCCTCCAGCCAATTGCCAAAGCGGCGATGTTTTTCGGTCTTTACAGTATACTGATGCCAGTCTGATCGATCGGAAAACTTCATTGACGTGACGGGTCCGGGTCACGCTTCCTTGACGACGCTTCCTTGGTGACGCTTCCTTGACGACGCTTCCTTGGTGACGCTTCCTTGGTGATGGTGTTTCAATAGATGGGCTTTCCGAGTGTGATCGTCGCATTCCACGATTGCGACGCGACCAAATAAAACGAGGGAGATGGATATGGGTTTACGCTCGAATTCTCGAGTTAACCGCAGGCGGCATCGAGTTATCGAAACTCTTGAGAAACGTGTGCTGTTGGCCGGCGATCTCGTCGGACATTGGCGCGCCGATGACTTGAATGCAGTGGTCGATGATCAGGCAGTTGTTTCGACCTGGACGGATGTCGTTGGTGGTGTTGAAGCAAGTCGGACCGGTACTCCGGTTTTAGCGAAGGGGAGCGTCGGCGGAAGGTCTGCTGTCCGGTTCGAGAATTCGGATGGCCCCGACGGTTTGATGATCCCGTCGTCAATAAGTCCGTTGTTGGACGAGACAGATTTCTCAGTCGTTGCTACCTTTGCCACATCGTCAACAGACCTGGTCGGTGGTACAGCTGCCTGGCTCAATAATTCCGGGCTGGTCGATGCGAATAATTTGAATTTTGGTCAGGATTGGGGACTGACCATGAATCCTGATGGTGCGTTGTCTGTGGGAATGGGGTTGGGGGCTCCCTTTGCTTCGACCACCGCCTATTCCGATGTGAATGGCCTGAACGATGGTCAATTTCACGTCGCCACGCTGACTCGAGACGGCGCGAATATGATGATCTACGTGGATGGGGCCCTTGTCGGTTCTTTGTCCAACGGGGTCGACACGATGCTTTCCCCCAACGACATCTTTATTGGTCGGACGAATGCAGGGAAGCATGGGTTTGATGGCGACGTTGCCGACGTGCGGCTTTATAACGGTGCGCTTTCCGAACAAGAAGTGTTGTCAGTCTATGGCGAGCTGAACAGCTACTACAACAATAGTCCTCCGACGGCGTCTCCGGATGAATATACTTTTGCGGAAGATGTTTCCGTCTTGTTTGCTCTCGTCGCCGCCGATCGCGGAGTTCTGAGTAACGATGTGGATCCCGATGGAGATCCCATGACGGCAGTACTTGTCGATACCGCTCAACACGGGGTACTGACTCTCAATCCGAACGGTTCTTTCTCCTATGATTCCGATGAGAATTTCTCAGGCGTCGATTCCTTCACTTATCGGGCACGTGATTTCCAGGATTCGGAAGTCACGTTGGTGACGATTAATGTGACGTCCGTTTATGATCCGCCGATTGCAGTTCCTGATCGGTACAAGTTGCTCTCAGGTGACGTGCTTTCGGTGAGCTCCCTGGTTGGTGTTCTTGGAAACGACATCAATGTTGACGGTGCGACTCTGAAGGCTGTGCTCAGTCGAGATGTCGATCATGGTCAATTGACCTTGGCGGAAGATGGTGGCTTTGCGTTCGATCCTCGGGGATTTGCAGGTGTCGCGACTTTCGAGTATCGCATTGATGACGGTTCTCAACTCTCGAGTTCCATCGAAGTTTCGATCGTGGTCAACAGCCCCCCCACGGCTAACGGTGATTCGTTTGTGATCAACGAGGATGAAGTCTATGCGACCACGGTTGCCAATGGTGTGTTGGCGAATGATGTCGATGCTGAAGACGATAATCTGGTCGTCTCCTTGGTGGAATCGACTCAGCATGGAACACTGGAGCTGAATCCTGACGGTTCCTTTAGTTATCAGTCGCAGGCCAATTATTTCGGTTCCGATTCGTTCACCTATCAACTTTCCGATGGAGAAGATAGCTCGGCGATCGCGACTGTTAGCCTAGAGGTACGAGCTGTCAATGATGCTCCTTCGGCTGAGGATGACGTCTACTTTGCATTGGCGAACGAAACACTGGAAGTCAGCGTCTTGGCGGGGGTCCTGGCAAATGACTCGGACATTGAAGGCGGAGAACTTTCCGCCGTGCTGGCAACGCCGCCAGCGCAGGGGACCCTGACGCTGCAAACGGATGGATCATTTACCTATCAGCCGGTCGCTGATACCACGGGCGTAGTCGAGTTTACCTATCAGACTTCGGATGGTCAGGATCTGTCGGCACCTGCCACCGTTCGCGTTGCGATTAACTCACTCGAGCAGCAACAGCAGATTGTTATCAACGAAGTACATGTTGATCCGCCGCAGAAAACTGAACTTGTCGAATTCATCGAGTTGTTCAACAAGGGCGATGCGCCGATCGACATGTCTGGATGGACACTTCGCAATGCCGTTGATTATGCCTTCCCTGAGGGAGCTTCGATTCCTTCGGGTGGCTATCTTGTTGTGACGATGAATCCGGAAATGTTCACCGACAAATTCTCCAAGCCGGCGATCGGACCTTGGGAAGGGCGGCTTGCCAATTCAGGTGAGACGATTGAATTATGGACCGCCGGTGGAGCACAAGTCGATGAGGTCGATTATCAACTCGGCTTCCCGTGGCCAACCTATGGCGAAGATGATGGTCACTCGATTCAACTGATCGAGCCCAACATGCAGAATGATCTCGGTGGCAATTGGCGTTCAGCCAAGCCAACTCCGGTAGCGAAAAACTCTGTCTATGCGGATAACGCCGCGCCTCAGATGCGACGGGTTGAGCATTCACCCACGTCGCCAACTTCCGCCGACGACGTGACGATTACAGCTCGAGCTACCGACCCGGACGGAGTGCTGTCCGTCATGCTCGAATACCAGTTGGTCAATCCGGGAGATTACATTGGTCTGTCGGACAACCGTTATAAGACGAGCTGGACATCCGTCGAGATGAGAGATGATGGCCAAAACGGCGACGTGGCAGGTTTCGACGGCGTTTACACCGCAGTCATGCCCGCAGAATTGCAATCGCATCGACGGCTTGTCCGTTATCGTCTAACGGCGACCGATACGAAAGGTGCGGCCATTCGCGCACCCTACGAAGATGATCTGCAACCGAACTTCGCTTACTTCGTCTATGATGGCGTTCCGGATTGGACAGCATCCGATCGGCCCGGCTCAAAGCCTGAAGTGACGTACACCGGTGGTGTGCTCAATAGCATTCCTGTCTATCAACTGATCACGACTCGCAATTCCCACATCGATTCGCAATATATTCCCGATTCGACCCGCCGAGGTGGATATGGCGGAAGTGATTATCTGTGGGAAGGCACCATGGTTTATGACGGAGTCGTTTACGATCACATCAACTATCGCGCACGCGGTGGCGTTTGGCGTTATGCGATGGGCAAGAATATGTGGAAGTTCGACTTCAATCGAGGTCATCGTTTCCAGGCTCGTGACAACTACGGCAATGAATATTCGGAGCTTTGGGACAAAATTAATTTCTCCTCTGTCATCCAGCAGGGCGATTTCCGTCATCGCGGTGAACAAGGATTATTCGAGTCGGTTGGTTTCAAGCTCTATAACCTTGCGGGAACCGAAAGTCCCAATACGAATTACGTTCATTTCCGGATTGTCGAAAGCGAAAACGAGAACGGAGCGGATCAATATAAGGGCGATTTCCAGGGTCTTTATCTGGCCATCGAACAACCGGATGGAAACTTCCTGGACGAACATGGATTGCCGGATGGCAACTTCTATAAGATCGAAGGAAACAACCCTGAGTCGGTAACCAACCAAGGACCCTATCAGGTTGATGATCGCTCCGATGCCCGCTCCTTTATCCGTTCGTTCCGTGGGAACTCCAGACCGGACGTCCAGTGGTGGCAGGAAAACCTCAATCTCGAAAAGTACTACGGCTACCAGGCGATATCGCACGCGATTCATCATTACGACACCGCCTTCGGTAAAAACTTCTTCTATTACAACAACCCGGAAACCGGCCTCTGGGAAATTCATCCCTGGGATCTCGATTTGACGTGGGCCAACAATATGTATGGCAATGAAAACCATGAATTCAATGCCGGGGTCGCTAAAAATGATGACTTCAATGAATATGTAAACCAGGCGAATGTTGATTCACGTAATCGGCTGAATCGCTACTACCAGAATCGGTCGCGTGAGATTTTGGATTTGCTCTACAACCAGGAGCAAACGGGAATGCTCATTGATGAGATGGCTTCCTTTGTCTATCAGCCGGGTGAAGTCTCGTTTGTTGATGCGGATCGGGCGATGTGGGACTACAATCCCGTCAACGCAGTGAATTCTCGCTACTCGAATAGCAGCAAGAATGCGTCACGCTGGAAGTTCTACGCTCAAGCGAGTACCAAAGATTATGCCGGCATGATCAAGATTCTGAAGGATTATGTGGACGAGCGTAACAGCTGGATCACACGCAGGATTTTGACCAACGAAGATAATGTTCCGAAGACCCCGACGGCATCCTATGTCGGGTCGGAAGGATTCGCGCTGAGTGATTTGACCTTCCGCACAACCGCCTTCGATAGTCCTATCGGTGCAGAGTTTGCGCGCATGGAATGGCGGATTGCTGAGGTGACAGATCCATCGGCGCCAGGTTTCGATCGATACAGTCGAATCGAGCCGCGACTCTATGAAATCAATTCGCTCTGGGAAAGTGGCGAATTGGAGACCTTCGACGATACGATCACGATTCCTTCGCATCTGGTCGAGCCTGGGAAAACCTATCGAGTTCGCGTCCGGATGATGGACAACGATGATCACTGGGGACACTGGTCCGAACCTGTTCAGTTCGTAGCCAACGCTGCTGTTTCGACCGAATTGGCGGAATCTCTGCGAGTGAGTGAAGTCAATTACAATCCGGCTGCCCCGACCGCTGCTGAATTGGCCAATGGCTTTGAAAGTAATTCTGACTTCGAATTCATCGAACTGATCAATATTGGTGCTGAGTCGATCGACCTCTCGGCTGCTGCCTTGGATCGTGTGGACACAGAACAAGGTGAGCAGGGTCTTGGCTTCAGCTTTGCCGAGGGTACCATCACCGTTCTTGAACCCGGTCAGCGCGTCTTAGTGGTGGAAGATTTGGAGGCCTTCAATGCTCGTTACGGAAGCGACCTTCCAGTGGCCGGTCAATGGAATGGACGGTTGAGTAATAATTCGGAACAGATCACTGTTTCGGCCTTTGGTAGTGTCATTCAACAATTCACCTACGACGATGAATGGTATGCATCCACCGACGGTCTCGGATCCACCTTGGAATCCGTCGACGTCAATGCTACGGATCTCGCCCGCTGGTCGACGGCTGCAGGCTGGAAAGCAAGCTCTGTGATCGGAGGAACGCCCGGCGCTGGTGGAATCGATCGTTTGCCGGGTGACTCCAATGGTGATGGTAACTTTGATTCCTCCGATCTCGTTGTCGCGTTCCAGTCCGGTGAATATGAAGACGGCATCGCCAGCAATTCGACCTTCGAAGAAGGCGATTGGAATCAGGATGGCGATTTCGACTCGTCGGATCTGGTTTACGTGTTCCAGTTGGGACTCTACGAGGTCGTCGCGGCTCGCTCAGGTCTGCAGCTCGAACTCGTTGGCGCCGCACTGGCACCTTCAACCGATCATCGTGAAGCGACCGTCCACGTCGCTCGTACTGCCGATGGAGAGCTGGAAACGCAGGGGCCGATCGAACTTCATGATCAAGTTGCCATCGATCGAGTTTTTGATGAGTTGTCTGAGACCACGCCGTCCGAAGACTCCAAGACGCTCCTGATCCTCGACGAAGACTCGGTTCTCGACATTTGAGGCGGTGCGGATTAGAGTGGGGCGGATAACGAAAACGACCTCACCTGATTGGGACCCTTTCATGGCGAAACACTCTCCTCCATGGTCGCTTGTCGCGGCGGCCATGCTCGTTGTCGGTTTAGTCAGCGCCGATTTTGCGCCGGCTGCTACGAACGTTGTCTTCATCATCGCCGATGATCTGTCTGCCGAGGCGTTGGCCTGTTACGGGAATTCACAATGTCGAACGCCTGCGATCGACCGTCTGGCAGAACAGGGGCTGCGATTCGAGCGAGCCTATAGTCAGTTCCCCGTGTGCGGTCCGTCACGGGCTGCCTTGATGTCCGGCATGTATCCCCAGGCAATCGGTGTGGTCGGAAACGGTTCGTCTCGTCAATTCACCAACAATCTAGGTGATCGACCGTCTTTCAGTCAGCATTTTAAGAACCACGATTATTACACCGCACGCGTCAGCAAGATCTATCATATGCGGGTGCCCGGTGACATTACGGCGGGAGTCGATGGGCCTGACCATCATGCCTCGTGGACTGAACGATTCAACTGCCAGGCACCGGAGTGGATGTCGCAGGGTCAATATGCTCATTTGAGCCACGAACGCCTTAACCGAGATCCGGAAAAACACTATGGACTAGGTTTTGGTACCGCCTTTTATGTCGTCAAGGGAAATACAAACGGCGCTGAGCAAGCCGATGATCAGGCCGCTGAAAAGGCGATCGAAATTCTGGGAGAGGTAAAAGATAAACCCTTTTTCCTCGCCGTGGGGTTTGTTCGTCCTCACGTCCCGCTGGTCGCGCCGGCGAAATTCTACGAGCCCTATCCGCCCACTGAGATGAAATTACCCGCCCGATGGTCTGACGATTGGAGCGACATCCCCAAGGCGGGAATCTCCCATAATTCCCAACGCATCGGTTTCGCTGGTAATTCCGCCAAGCAGCAGGAGGTGCTCGCCGCCTACTATGCGTCTGTCGCCTACATGGATTATCAGGTGGGTCGGATCCTCGATGCACTCGACGAGCTTGACTTGCGAAAAAACACCATCGTCGTCTTTACCTCCGATCACGGATATCACCTCGGTGAGCATGATTTTTGGCAGAAGATGAGTCTCCATGAGGAATCGGTAAGGATCCCTTTGGTCGTTTCCGTGCCTGGAAAGAATCCTGCCGTCACTGAAAGTCTCAGCGAGCAAATCGATCTCTTTCCGACGCTATCAGAACTCTGTGAGTTGACCGTGCCTGAGCATTGTCAGGGAGTGAGTCTCGCCCCACTTTTTGATGATCCAAATCAAGTCGTTCGAACTGAGGCCTACTGCATGCACGGCAAAGGCCACCTGCTACGGACGAACCGATGGGCCTACATCGAGTATCGCGACGGGACGCAGGAACTCTACGACATGCTGCAAGATCCAAAGCAGTTTACGAATTTGGCCGCTACCGGTGAGCATCAAGAGACGGTGCAGAGCCTGAAGCAACAATTGCAAGCAAAGCTGTCCCAGATCAACAGCTCCCGAGATTAATCAGAATCCGACAACCCGAATAGCTCGACAACAACGGCCCGATCGTAGCTCGTACGATTAGATGCTGTTGAGCAAATCTTCGGTCGAGTCCGTCGAAACCAACGAGATCAATTCGCGAGATTCAGCTCGCTCGGTCTCCGCAACCAGATCCAAAACAATCGGTCCGCTTTCAACCTCATCAGAGAGCACATCATCCACGAGTGCCGGAGATAAGCCAACCTTCGATTCCTGTGTGGATCGGTCTTCTTCGAGCTGGGACGGGAGTGGAATCGCCGCGACGGAATTGTCTTCCTGGCTCTCGAGATTGAGATGATTGATCACCAACAACGCGTCGATCGGCGAAACAAAACCGTCGTCATTCGAATCCAGATAATGCGTTGGCATTTGCGTGGGGTCCAATTCGTGAGGACCAACAGTGTTTAGTTCGTTCAGCACAAACAGAGCGTCAATGGGCGAAATGAAGGAGTCGTCATTCACGTCCAGTGGTTGGTCGTAATTGTGCCACGGGTTGAGTGGTTCCTCGGTATCTGCTGCCGAGATAAAAATGTTCTTCAGTTCTTCGTAGTTTTCCGAGTCCTCCAAACCGTTCTGAGTCAGGTTGTAGACGGATACCACTTCGTTTTCGCTGTCCAGGATGACGACGTCTCGCCAGTCATAAGCAAGTAGATTTCCCCAAACGTCAGACTGGCCGTCGTTGTCTGAATCGACATCCTGCAACCAAGGGACGTCTACAGTGGCAGTTGCCAATCCATTGCCCAAGTGATTGTTCAAGCCGTTGATGCCGAGGATCTCAATGTTAAGATCGCCATGATCGGCATCCAACTCGTCCTGCATATCATTCAAGTAGCCAAACTGGCTACGGCAGTAACCTCACTGAGCATTCCCGAGATACCAACCGCTGACTTGACCAAGATAGTCTCGAGGAGACACCATCTGGTCATAACGCTCGGAAGATTCATTGACGTCAATCAATGCAAAGTCCGAAACCATATCGCCCTCGCCCTCGGCGAATACACCGTCGAACGTGCCACCGTGCAAGAGCGTCCGCGACTCGAGACTTTCAACAACGAGAGCTGATACGCGGCGTTGGCTGACGCGGCGTGCATTCCGATTTCTAAACATGCGGTACCGTATTGATCGTGGGGATCTAGAGTCCGAAAAGCTGGCGAAATAGATGAAATCCATTATAGGTGGGGATCAAAAATTCGACATCATTTTCCCCACACACCTTTCTTAGTTGAAGACGCATCGATCGTCGTTGGTAGCCTCTCTACCGATTGTTCGGATCCGGCGCATCTCCCCGACGACTGGATGTCAATCAAACGAGACAGTTTCCTGCTTTAGGGCTGCTCGATTTGCCGAAGTGGGACGCCTGCGAGGTAAGGAAAAAAGACATGATTCGCGTTTGGCTCAAGAAGCTCACCCGCCGATCGACGCAGACGGTGTCATGAAAGGCCCGATTTTCGCCGGCCTGGGAGCAGCATGGGAACTCGACGTTGATATTGTTCATAAGAGGTCCCATGAATGTCCACCAGATCTTTTTCTTCCCATCGGATGGCAGCCAGGATGTAGACGGTCAATAACGAGGCGAACATCAGTCGGGATGTCGTCATGGTTGGTGCTGCCCAGAAAACCAACAGCCAGCCGACGTACAGCGGATGACGGACCCATTGATAGAAACCGGGAGTGGTAAAATGTAACGCTGTGTGCGACTTCGCCTGCCAGAAAAGCCAAACCTGTCGCAGGCCAAACATCTCAGCATGATGAATCAGAAAGGTGGTGATAACGATCGTAGTCCAGCCCAACGCGTTGAGAGTCCAGAGAGAGATTTGACCGGACAGACTGTCGAGTTGCCAGATGATTCCGCCCATCGGTTGCCAGGTTCGGAAGAGAAGCATCAATGCTCCGCTGGACAACAACACATAGCTGCTCCTTTCTGCAGCCGCGGGTATCCATTGAATACACCACCGCTTGAAGAAAGGACGGGCCATCACGCTGTGTTGCACAGCGAATAACGACAATAAACCTAGATTGATGAAGAACGCTTCGGTAGGAGCTCTCGTTACTGGAGCGTCGATGGACTTCGGGACGAATAGATTTGTCAGGAATCCGAGTGCATACAAAAGAGTGAGCACCGAAATTGCATAGCAACCCATTCCATAAAGCAAAATGATGAATCGTTTCATCGTTGAGATCTCAAGAGGCCTTCAAGTTCTCGTTGTGAATGAATCTTCGGCGGCTGCGAATTTCCTCGATGGTTTCTTGCGTTGCACAGCATCTTGGCTTCTCATAAAGGTGCGGGCAAAAGGAATCCATGGAATTTAATTTTAACAAGGTTAGCTGTCGGGACATCACGATGACACGATTCGTATTGATTTTTCTCTTGTTGGCGTGCTCTTGGAGCGGATCGCTGCAAGCAGAGGGACGGCATCCTAACATCGTGTGGATTTCGGTTGAGGATATGAGCCCTGATCTGGGCTGTTACGGAGACCGCTACACTTCGACGCCGCATCTCGATCGATTTGCATCCCAATCTCTGAGGTATACAAATGCCTTTGCGACCGCGCCGGTCTGTTCGCCAGCACGGTGTTGCCTGATCACAGGCATGTATGCGACATCACTGGGGACGCAACGTTTACGATCACACTTTCCTCTTCCAGCTTGGTGTGAGCCGTTTCCCGCTCTCTTGCGTCGTGCAGGTTATTTCACGACGAATAACGTGAAGACGGATTACAACGTGCGGGAAGAGGCTGAGCTAATCCGTGCTGCCTGGGACCAAAATGGAAACCAGGCTCATTGGAGGCAGCGCGCCGGAGATCAACCTTTCTTCTCGGTTTTTAATCTGATGACCACGCACCAATCGAGAACCAGTGTCTGGTCGCATGAGCAATTCGAGTCGGAGATTGGATCCAAGTTGACGGCGGATCAGCGGCACGATCCCCAGCAGGTACCGTTGCCTCCTTTCTATCCGGACACACCGGAAACTCGACGCGGTATGGCTCGGTATTACGATTGCATCACGAGAATGGACCAGCAGGTTGCCGAAATCCTGGCACAACTTGAAGAAGACGGTTTGGCCGACAATACGATCGTTTTCTTTTTTTCCGATCACGGGATGGGAATGCCACGAGGGAAACGCCTGCTCCATGATAGTGGCATGCATGTGCCACTTATGATTCGCATGCCGGCCGGGCTACAGGCGGAATACGGTGTCGAGCCAGGTACTGTTTTTCATGATCTGGTCTCCTTTGTTGATTTCGCTCCCACCGTCCTGCGAATTGCCGGATTGGAGATTCCTGCGGCGATGCAGGGAATGCCGTTTCTAGGTGAACGAACGTCTCGTCGATCTTATGTTTACGGGGCTCGGGATCGAGTTGATGAGGTTGATGATCTGTCGCGATCGGTTCGTAATCAACGATATCTCTATATTCGAAACTACATGCCGCACTTTTCCTGGATGCCTCCCGAATGGTATTCCGACCAATCTGTATTGCGACAGGAGCTTGCTGAGTTGCGGGATGCAGGCCGCTTGAATGCGAAGCAAATGAGCTACGCTGCAGCGATGCGAGCTCGTGAAGAACTTTACGATTGCCAGCGCGATCCGAATCAACTCAATAACCTGGCTGATAATGAGGAATACCTGGCAGTACTCGAACAAATGCGAGATGCTTTACGGGCGTGGCAGCTAGAGACGCGTGACCTGGGGTTTCTGCCTGAATCCGAGACGTGGCGTCGTCTCAATGCAGATACCCCTTGGGATTTAGCAAAGGATGAAACGCGATATCCGCTTGAGCAGATTCTGAAGGTTGCGGGAACGGTTGGATTTGTGGCAGCGGAACCCGTCGCAGCAGCCGATGCACCCGTAAGATTTTGGCGAGTATTGGCACAACGCAATGCGGAAAAGGTGACGTCAGAATTAAGTCGACAGTGGCAGCGTGATCTCAAGGATCCGGCGCCATCCGTCCGCATCGAAGCAGCCGCCGCAATTTTGTCGCGCGGTCACTCCCCCGAAGCTTCCCAGGTTTTACGGGAGGCTATTCAAGGTCGTGACGTCGATGTGAAACTGCGAGCGATGCGAGCGTTTCAGCTGAACACTGAACATGCATCCATTGATCGAGATATCGTCGAGTCCGTTTATGAGGAAGCGGTCAAGAATGAGAATGCTGGTCTGCACCCGAACTGGATGTTCGTTCGGTTCAGTGCGGATGCCGTTCTCAATCCATAAGCTTCAAATTACCGAAAGCATCGAAAGGAATCGCTGTGGCGGATTTGCAAACTAGGTTCAGACCCGAACTTGTTGACCGAAGCGTGTTTATCGCTCCCGGGGCGATTGTGGTCGGTGATGTGACTCTCGGTCCCAACGCCAGTGTCTGGTTCAATGCTGTCCTGCGTGGAGATACCAGTTCGATTCGTGTGGGCGACGGCTCGAATATTCAGGACACCGCTGTCCTGCACGCCGATCCTGGATTTCCATGTCAGATCGGGCGAGACGTGACGATCGGCCATGCAGCCGTCGTGCATGGAGCCACCGTCGAAGACAACGTTCTGATCGGGATTCGTGCCGTGGTTCTCAACGGGGCTCAGATTGGCAGCGGCAGTGTGATTGCCGCTGGAGCTTTAGTAACTGAAGCACAGCAAGTCCCCCCGAATTCCGTCGTGATGGGAGTTCCAGGTAAAGTGGTCGCCGAAACGAGTGAAGCCCACCGAAAACAGATCCGGCACGCTGCTGATCATTACGTCCAGGCACAGGCCGAATATCGTGCAGCGGGTGACGCGGATTCGTGAGCCACTCTCTGATCTCGCCAGTGCATCGTTGTGGGTGCCAAAGCAAGGGTTGGCATTTGGGTTGCTTGGCCTGCCCGATCCTTTAAGAGCCGTTGCACGGCTTGCCCGCCTACTGATTCTGGATGTGTACGTCCATTTGAGGAAACGGAATCCCGATTCCGGCGCCATCAAGTTGAAGTTTGACAGCCCTCAAAAGTTCCTCTCGTAAAGACGCATAGTCGGGCGAGGGTACCCACACGCGAATGACCCAA